>Ga0180219_1000138_pt1 | contig 84217 bp, 72 predicted proteins | sample eDN3rd30CBELigMG_FD_151338 | JGI IMG/M metagenome (GOLD analysis project Ga0180219, IMG submission 151338) | Enriched Miracle-Growth compost microbial communities from Emeryville, California, USA - eDNA 3rd pass 30_C BE-Lig MG (version 2)... ...
GCCATCCCACCAGACCGCGTCACCCTGAACATCGGACACGACGACGGCCACACCCACACCCCACCCACCCTGCTAGAACTCCTAGCCGGATAACACCAACCGGTTCACACCAGATTGACAACCAGCGCGTTCGACAGACTCATGTGAATTTGTCATAGGAGACGGGGCGGGCCGCGGGGGACGGACCGGCGGCGCGGACAACCCGGGCGCGGTCAGTCCATCGAGCGGAGCAGGTCGGCGATGCCGGCCAGATGCGCGCGCGTGGCCTTCTCGGCGGCCTGCGGGTCGTGCGCGAGGATCGCGTCGATGATCGCGATGTGCTCGGGGGCGGATGTCGCGGCCCGGCCCGGCACGAACGCCAGGCGGAACTGGTGACGGGCCGACTGGGCCCGCAGCCGCTCGAGCAGCTGCGTCGCGGTCGCGTGGTCGCTGATCTCGCGCAGGCGGTGGTCGAGCTCCTGGTTCACCCGCGAGTACTCGACGAGGTCGCCCGAGGCGGCCGCCGTCTCGATGCGGTCGCGCAGCGTGCGCAGCGCCTTCTCGTCCTTCGCCGTGGCCTTCTCGGCGGCCTTGCGCGCGACGAGGGACTCGAGCTCCATGCGCACCTCGACGATCTCGACCGCCTCGTCGACCGTGATCGCCCGCACGCGTGCGCCGCGGTTGGGCAGGCGCTCGACAAGACCCTCGTTGGTGAGGTTCAGCAGGGCGGTGCGCACCGACGCCCGCGATGCCCCGTACCGCTCGCTGAGGTCGGCCTCGATGAGGCGCTGATGGGGCGCGAACTCGGCGCTCTGGATGGCCTCGCGCAACCGCTGCGTGAGGTCGGGCCCGACTGCCTGCTCCGTCGCGATCGTCGTGGACACTCCGCCTCCCTGGTGGACGCCGCGGTCGCGGCATCCCGTTTCAGGCCGTCATCCGGCCCTTCTCGCACAATACCTCCCACGGCCGGTTGGCGACGAGATTCGTGATGATTTTGTCGGCAGTCTTGCATCCAACCGCAGTCTTGCATCCCACCGCCGGGTGGGGCACGCTGAAGCCATCGGTGCCATCATGCACCGCGGCGCACCCCGCCACCCCGAGCGCGGGACGCCGTTGAGTTCGGAGGCGAAGGATGTCTCAGACCACGACGTCCGCCACGGTGCGGACAGGACTCTACATCGGCGGGCAGGAGCGATTCACCGACGCGGTGCTGTCGGTCGCCGACCCCGGCAAGCCGGGGGTGATCGTCGGCGAGGCCGCATCCGCCTCGCCGGGCGACATCGCCGATGCCGTGGCCGCGGCGAAGGGCGCATACCCGGCGTGGGCAGCGCTGGGCGCGTCGGGCCGGGCGGCTGCGATGGCCGAGGCGATCGCAGGCGTCGCCGACGATCGCGACGCGGATGCCGCGATCCTGTCGCAGGAGAACGGCAAGATCCGCCTCGAGGCCTGGGTGGACGCCCTCGTCTTCGAGCTGCGCTGGAACCTCGCCCTGCAGGTGGCCGACCAGGTCGAGGCCACGACCACGCTGCCGGCCATCCCGGGTGCGATCCCGGTGAACACCGAGGTCGCCCACCAGCCGCTGGGCGTGGTGTCGATCATCGTCCCGTTCAACTGGCCGATCGCCATCCTCGGAGCGTCGCTCCCCTACGCGCTCCTGGCCGGGAACACGGTGATCGTGAAGGCGCCGCCGACCACGCCGCTGGCCATCACCCGCGTCGTGCAGCGCGTCGCCGAGAAGCTGCCCGCGGGGGTGCTGAACGTCGTGAGCGGCACGGACGAGAACATGTCGGGGCTCATCCAGAACCCCGACGTCGCGAAGGTCTCGTTCACCGGCAGCGTCAACGGCGGCAAGCGCATGATGCAGATGGGCGCGACCACCCTCACCCGTGTGACGCTCGAACTGGGCGGCAACGACCCGGCCGTGTTCCTTGACGACGCGATCGTGGATGACGAGCACCTCGACCGGCTGTACGCGGCCGTGTTCGACACCACCGGGCAGATCTGCATGAACGCGAAGCGCGTGTTCGTGCACCGCTCGCGCCTCGACGAGGTCGTCGCGGGGCTCTCCGCGCGCCTCGAGAAGGCGGTTCTCGGATACGGGCTCGACGAGGGCACGACCATGGGGCCGCTGAACTCCGCGGCGCAGAAGGCGTTCGTGGACGAGATCATCCAGGAGGCGAAGGATGCCGGCGCCGACGTGCGCGAGTTCGGCACCCTCCCGGCGGGCGACCTGGCCGGCGGCAACTTCGTGCGCCCGGCCCTCGTCGTCGACCCCGACCTGTCGCTGCGCGTCGTGACGCAGGAGCAGTTCGGCCCCGTCGTCCCGATCATCCCGTTCGACGACGAAGACGAGGCGGTGCGCCTGGCCAACGACACCTGGGCGGGGCTGTGCGGCTCGGTCTGGACGGCGTCGACCGAGGCCGCGCACCGCGTCGGCTCGCAGCTGGTGTGCGGATACGTCTGGGTCAACGACCACGGCGCCACCCGCCTCGACCTGCGCGCACCGTTCGGCGGCATGAAGGGATCGGGCTTCGGCCGCGAGCAGGGCATCGAGGGGGTGCGTGACTTCCAGGACACGCGCTCGATCGCCTTCCTCGACGCCGACGCCCTCGCCGCGATGGGGCACTGAGCCGCGGCATCCCCTCTCCGCGCCCCGCGCAAAACGGTGAGAGTACAACTGACGGACGAAAGAGCGGTTATTTCCCTACCTTTCGTCCGTCAGTTGTTCTCTCACCGAGAAACAGCACGCACGTCAACCCAGGTTGACACGCGTCAGACTGTCAACTAAGGTTGACGTCATGAGCGACCAGAACCCCACGGCGCTGGGCACCGACGACGGCGGCGAGCCGCTGTCTGCGTTGCGCAAGCTGCAGGCCGCACGCGCCGAGATCGCGCGCTTCGAGGCCGAGCAGGTGCGGCGCGCCCGCGCGCAGGGGTACTCATGGGTCGCCATCGCCGACGCCCTGGGCGTGACACGTCAGGCCGTCCATAAGAAATACGGACGAAGATGATAAGCGGCACTCGCCCGCTTCCGTCGCGCCCTCACCCCGAGGAGACACCCCGCATGTCGACATCCGCCCCCGCACGCCGCTCGCCGTTCCGTCGTTCCAAGGACGACGGCCCGCGCGCGAGCCTGCGTCAGCTGCTGCCCTACATCTTCGAGCATCGCGGCGTGATCACCGTCGTGATCATCCTCAGCATCCTGGGCGCGGCCGCCAGCCTCGGCCAGCCGCTCGTGGTCGGCCAGGTGATCGCGCGCGTGCAGGCCGGCGATGCGCTGGGGACGCTGGTGTGGATGCTGGTGGCCTTGGTCGTCGTCTCGTCGATCCTGTCCGGCTACCAGCACTATCTGCTGCAGCGCACCGGCACTGCGGTCGTCTACTCGAGCCGCCGTCGGCTGATCGCCCGCATCCTGCACCTGCCGATCAGCGAGTTCGATGCGCGGCGCACCGGCGACCTCGTCTCGCGCGTCGGCACCGACACGACCCTGCTGTACGCGGTGCTGACCCAGGGACTGGCGGATGCCGTCGGCAACGCCCTCATCTTCGTCGGCGCGATGATCGCCATGGCGATCATCGACCCGCTGCTGCTCGCGCTGATCCTCGTCGTGATCGGCGCCTCGGTCGCCGTGGTCGGCGGCCTGTCGGGCCAGATCCGCAAGCACACCCGCGTGCAGCAGGAGAAGGTGGGCGAGCTGTCGTCGGGCGTCGAGCGCGCCGTTGGGTCGATCCGCACGATCCGCGCGTCGGGAGCCGCCGAGCGCGAAGAGGAGTCGATCACCGCGGTGGCCTCCCAGACGTACGACGTCGGGGTCCGGGTCGCCAAGGCGTCCGCGCTCGTCGTGCCGATCGCCGGCATCGCCCTGCAGGTGTCACTGCTGGTCGTGCTGGGCGTGGGCGGGTTCCGCGTCGCACACGGCGACATCACTATCGCGTCGCTCGTGACGTTCGTGATGTTCCTGTTCATCCTCATCCAGCCGCTGGGCACCTTCTTCGGCGCGATCATGTCGGTCAACCAGGCGCTGGGCGCCCTCGGCCGCATCCAGGAGGTGCTCGACCTTCCCACCGAGACCGCTGACGACGCCGAGATCGCGGCCCGGGTCGCGGCACCTGCGCTGAGCGAGCGTCAGCGGGCCGCGGCATCCACCCCCGCCATCGAGTTCCGCGATGTCCACTTCGCCTACCCTGCCGCCGTCGTCGAGTCGCGGCGCAAGAAGGAGTCGGAGGCGCTCGCGCTTCTCGAGTCGGCGCGCGTCGACACGTCGGGCCTCGACGAGGCCGATGAGACGCCCGACGGCGAGGTGCTGCACGGGGTGTCGTTCTCGGTGCCGCGCGGCGCGCGCGTGGCCCTCGTCGGGCCGTCAGGTGCCGGCAAGTCGACGACCCTCGCGCTCATCGAGCGCTTCTACGATCCGACGGCCGGGGCGATCCTGCTGGGCGGACAGGACGTGCGCACGCTCGAGCGCACCGCGCTGCGTGCGCAGCTCGGCTACGTCGAGCAGGACGCCCCGACCCTCGCGGGCACGATCGCCGACAACCTGCGCCTGGCCTCGCCCGAGGCGTCCGACGACGAGTGCCGGCGCGTGCTCGAGGCCGTCAACCTCGGCGAGGTGCTCGGCCGCAGCGCGCTGGGCGTCGACGCGCCGGTCGGCGAGGCGGGCGTCATGCTCTCGGGCGGCGAGCGCCAGCGCCTCGCGATCGCGCGGGCGCTGCTGGCGGCTCCCCCGATCCTGCTCCTGGACGAGTCGACCTCGTCGCTCGACGGCCTGAACGAGCAGCGCATGCGCGAGGCGATCGACGCCGTCGCGACCGGCCGCACGCTCATCGTGATCGCGCACCGCCTGTCGACGGTCGTCGACTCCGACCACATCGTCGTGATGGACCACGGCCGTGTCATCGGCGAGGGCACGCACTCCGAGCTCGTCGAGTCGACGCCGCTCTACCGCGATCTGGCCAAGCACCAGCTGCTCGTGTAGCGGGTCGGCGCCGGGCCCGGCACCGCGAGAACACACCTCTGCACGGTTCTCGAGCGTCGCGGCGTGCACGGACGTGTTCTCGCGTGACGAAGAGCGGCCGGACACGGCAGCAGACGGCGCGCGTGGACGTCGGAACGGGATGCCGCGGCATCCCCCATCCCCGCAGACGCAGAACCGGCGGGCCGCGGAAGAGGTCGCGGCCCGCCGGATCAGACGGGATGCTCAGGGCACCGGCGCAAGCGCCGGGCCCGCAGCTCAGGGCACCGGCGCAAGCGCCGGGCCCGCGGCTCAGGCCTGTTCGGCCTGCTTGAGGCGGTAGCGCAGCGCCGACAGCTCTGCCTGCAGCGGCGCGGGGACGCGTCCGCCGAAGGTCGCGTAGAACTCCTCGGTGAGGTCGGCCTCCTGCGTCCAGGTGGCGGGGTCGACGGCGAACAGCTCGGCGAGGTCCTCGTCGCTGACGTCGAGCCCGTCGAGGTCGAGGTCCGACACCTGGGGCAGACGGCCGATCGGGCTCTCGACGGCCGAGACCTCGCCGTCGACGCGGCGGGCGATCCACTCGATGACACGCGAGTTGTCGCCGAAGCCCGGCCACAGGAAGCGCCCGTCGGCACCCTTGCGGAACCAGTTGACCTGGAAGATGCGCGGCGCCTTGTCGAAGCGCATCTTCTGGCCGACCTTGAGCCAGTGGCCGAAGTAGTCGGCCATGTTGTATCCGCAGAAGGGCAGCATCGCGAACGGGTCGCGGCGCAGCTCGCCGACCGTGCCCTCGGCGGCGGCGGTGCGCTCGCTCGAGATGTTCGATCCGAGGAAGACCCCGTGCGTCCAGTCGGTGGCCTCGACCACGAGCGGCACGTTGGTCGCACGGCGTCCGCCGAACAGGATCGCGTCCAGCGGCACCGCCTCTTCCCAGTCGTCCGCGATCTGCGGGCACTGCGCGGCGCTGACCGTGAAGCGCGAGTTCGGGTGCGCGGCCGGCTTGCCCGACTGCGGCGTCCAGTGGTTGCCCTCCCAGTCGGTCAGCCCCTCGGGGATCTCGTCGGTCAGGCCCTCCCACCACACATCGCCGTCGGGGCGCAGCGCGACGTTCGTGAAGATCGTGTTGCCCCACAGCGTCTCGACCGCGGTGACGTTGGTCGACTCGCCGGTCCCCGGCGCGACGCCGAAGAAGCCCGCCTCGGGGTTGATGGCCCACAGGCGCCCGTCCTCACCCGGACGCAGCCAGGCGATGTCGTCGCCGAGGGTCTCGACCCGCCAGCCGGGGATCGTGGGACGCAGCATGGCGAGGTTCGTCTTGCCGCAGGCCGACGGGAACGCGGCCGCCAGGTGGTACTTCTTGCCCTCGGGCGAGATCACGCGGATGAGCAGCATGTGCTCGGCGAGCCATCCCTCGTCGCGACCGATGACCGACGCGATGCGCAGCGCGAAGCACTTCTTGGCGAGGATCGCGTTGCCGCCGTAGCCCGAGCCGTACGAGTAGACCTCGAGCGTGTCGGGGAAGTGGACGATGTACTTCTCGTCACTGCACGGCCAGACGACGTCCTTCTCGCCGGGAGCGAGCGGCGCCCCGACCGAGTGCACCGTCTTCACCCACGGGGAACCCTCGGCGATCAGCCGGGTGACGCTCTCGCCGACCCGGGTCATGATGCCGATGGATGCCACGGCGTAGGCGCTGTCGGTGACCTGGACGCCGATGTGCGACAGGGGCCCGCCGACCGCGCCCATCGAGAACGGGATGACGTACATCGTGCGACCGCGCATCGAGCCCTCGAACACGCCGTTCAGCGTGGCGCGCATCTCGTCGGGATCGGCCCAGTTGTTCGTGGGGCCGGCGTCGATCTCCTTCGCCGAGCAGATGAAGGTGCGCGCCTCGGTGCGGGCGACGTCCTTCGGGTCGGAGCGGGCCAGGTACGAGCCCGGACGCCACTCGGGATTGAGCTTGATGATCTTGCCCTCGTCGACCATCTCGCGCAGGATCGCGTCGTTCTCGGCGCGGGAGCCGTCGATCCAGTGGATGCGGTCGGGCTGGGTGAGCGCGGCGATCTCATCGACCCACTCAATCAGGGCCTGCATGCCGGGGCCCTCGACGTCAGGGCGTGCGCCGAACTCGCGCAGTTCGCGAAGCGGACGGACGCCGACCGGCGTCGTGCGGGTGAAGGACTCGGCAAGTGCCATGGCTGCTCCCTATCGGTCTGTCATGGGCTCGTCGCGCGAACCTCGGTGTCGTCGCGCGGCGATCAGATCGTCTCTGTCATCCACTCTCACAAGACTCTTCCCACTCTTTCCGCCGAAACCACTGCAAAGAATCACACTTCTTTCGATATGATCAAGGAATGGCTTCGACCGTCGAACTCGCGACCCTGGGTCACCGCATCCGCCACCACCGCCTCAAGACCGGACTCACGCTCGACGAGCTGGGCGCCCAGGTCGGCGTGGCCGGCAGCCACCTCAGCCTCATCGAGAACGGGAAGCGCGAGCCCAAGCTCTCTCTGCTGCAGCAGATCGCGAAGGTCACCGGCACCGATGTCACCGACCTGCTCTCAGCCGAGCCGCCGAACCGCCGCGCGGCGCTGGAGATCGAGCTCGACCGTGCGCAGTCGACGACGGTGTTCCAACGGCTCGGCATTCCGCCGGTCAAGGCCAGCAAGGGCGTGAGCGACGAGACGCTCGAGTCCATCCTCGGGCTGCACCGCGAGCTGCAGCGTCGCGAGCGCGAGGCGATCGCGACCCCCGAAGAGGCCCGGCGCGCCAACACCGAGCTGCGGCTGCGCATGCGCGCCCGCAACAACTACCTGCCCGACATCGAGAAGCTCGCCGAGAAGCAGCTGAAGGCCGCCGGGCACGGCACCGGCGCCCTGACCCACCGCACGGTGAGCATCATGGCCGAGCAGCTCGGCTTCGAGCTCATCTACGTCAACGATCTGCCGCACTCGGCGCGCTCGGTGACCGACCTCGAGAACGGGCGGATCTACCTGCCCCCGGCATCCATCCCCGGCGGCCACGGCCTGCGCTCGATGGCGCTGCAGGCGATGGCGCACCGGCTGCTCGGGCACAAACCGCCCTCCGACTACGCCGACTTCCTGCGGCAGCGGCTCGAGATCAATTACTACGCGGCGTGCGCGCTCATGCCCGAGACGGCCGCGGTGGCGTTCCTGCAGCAGGCGAAGAAAGATCGCAACCTCGCCGTCGAGGACTTCCGCGACGCGTTCGGCGTCACGCATGAGGCAGCCGGGATGCGGATGACGAACCTGCTGACCCAGCATCTCGGCATCCCGTTGCACTTCCTCCGCGTGGACGGGTCGGGCGCCATCTCGCGCGTGTACGAAAACGACGAGCTGCCCCTGCCGGCGGACGTCACCGGTGCCGTCGAGGGCCAGGTCGTCTGCCGCAAGTTCTCGGCGCGATCGGCGTTCGCCGAGCAGAACCGCACCACCGAGCACTACCAGTACACCGACACGCCGGCCGGCACCTTCTGGTGCGCGACGCAGACCGGGGCGACCGCCGAGGGCGAGTTCTCCATCACGGTGGGCGTGCCGTTCGACGACGCGAAGTGGTTCCGCGGTCGCGAGACGCCGCAGCGCGCGACCTCGACGTGCCCCGACGAGTCGTGCTGCCATCGCCCCGACCCCACACTCACCGAGCGGTGGGAGGGCAAAGCCTGGCCGAGCGCCCGCGTGCACATGCAGATGTTCTCGCCGCTGCCGAGCGGAGCCTTCCCCGGCGTCGACGACGGCGAGGTCTACGCGTTCCTCGACCGGCACGCCGGCGAGTAGGGGCGGCGGCCCGCGTACTCTCAGCGCTCGAGCAGTTCGACGATCCCCTCCAGACCACGCAGATCTGCGGCATTTCTCGTGATGAGCGGAAGTCTGTGCGCGGCCGCCGTCGCCGCGATCATGCGGTCGAAGACGTGCGCCTTCGGTGAGCCGCCTCGTGCCGAGACGCGGTCGAGGATGGCGGCGTAGGCGGCTTCGCACCCGTCATCGAACGGGATGCCGGCACCCAACGTGCGGCGGAGCACATCGGAGGCCGCCTGACGTCGGCGGAAGCGCGGCAGATCATTCACCGTGTGCAGTCCCACCGTGATCTCAACCCAGGACAGGCTGCTCACGCGGGTGTCCTCGATGTCATCGAGCTCGGGCGGGACCTCGTCGGGCGTGACCAGCGCGATCAGGACCGAGGTGTCGAGCAGCGCCGAAGTCATGCTGTCGGCGCGAACGGGTCGTCGAACTGCTCGCCGACGGCGCGACGCAGGGCGGCCAGGTCATCTCCCCACTCGCCGTCCGCGACGATGCTGCGCGTCGCCGCAGCGAGCGCGGCGCCGCTGACAGGGGCGCGGCGCACGAGCGGCACCAGGCGGGCGACCTCGCGCCGGTAGCGAGTGATGACGAACTCGTCACCGCCGGCGACCGCGTCAAGCGCGGGATTCGGATCATGCCGCAACTCCGCGATGCTGATCACCTTCATCTCTTGATTCTACCATTTCTGACAAATGTGACACCTTTTCACCCCGCGATGAAGCGGGCGTAGCGATCGAGCGCCGCCGTGAGGGTGGATGCCGCGGGCCCGCGCCCGTCGAACAGCTCGGCGACCGGTGCCTCGAGGTGCCGGCCCACCGCGCGCGAATGACTCCACGTCCCCACGACCTCGCCGTCTGCCAGGATCACCGGGCGCACCATGCCGTTGCCGCCCGCCATCACGGTGCGCAGCACGTCGTCGGGGCCGGCCGCCGACCGGTCGGCGTACGAGATCACGTACTCCTCATAGGTGGGCAGCGCGAGCACCAGCGCGGCGCCGGATGACCGCCGCGGCTGCTCGATCGCCGCGAACAGCCCCTCCTCGATCTCGTGCACGCGCGGGTCGGCGCACGCGACGGCCTGGCGCGCCACGGTCACCGGCAGACCCGCCCACCACGCGAAGTCATCGGCCCGGGCCGGACCGTGCCCGACGAGATAGCGGACGAACAGCTCGGTGACGGGGTCTGCGGGGGCCGGGACATCCGGCACCCACTCCTCCGCCAGCATGAGGTACTGCTCGCGCGTGAGCCCTGTCTCGCGATGCACGACCGGCCCCTGCACCAGCACGCCCCGCACCGACAGCGCGTACAACACCTGCAGTCCGCGCCCGCCGCCCGGGTCGAGGCCGGCTGCCGCGAGCAGATCGAACGCCTCGACACGCGTGAGGCGCCCGCCGCCGGCGAGCGCGGCGCGCAGCAGAGTCTCGGCACGTCCGATCTCGGAGTCGCCGAGCCCGATCGTGCGCCGCACCGTTCCGGCCTGCCGCCATTGCCGCTCGCCCGTCGCAGCGAGCACCCCGCGCAGGTCGGCTGACGGGATCAGGTGCAGCGTGCCCCGCATGGTCCACGAGCGCACGAGCGTGCCGTCGTCGAAGGCCGCGTCGATGTCGCGCACCGTGGTCTCGCCTCGGGTGCGGGATGCCAGGGCCCAGCGCCCACCCCAGAAGTCCTGCGCCTGCACCGCGAGCATGTGGGCCGCGGCATCCGCCACCGTCGCCGCCGGCGCCGTCAGGCGATGCGAACGGAGTCGATGGGCACGCAGCCGCTGCAGGTCCATGGGTTCATTGTGCTCGGAGGCTCCGACATTGCGGGGTGCCGATGCGTTTCGACTCGCCCTCGGCTCGCTCACCGACCGACACTTTCGTCTACACTGGTGGAAAATCCGTCTCACGGCATCTGCGTCCAAGGAAGGACCCTCATGACCACTCCCGTCGCCGTCGGCGCCCCGCAGCACGCTCCCGTCCCGTTCGACCCCGAGATCCAGGCCGCGCTCGACGCCATGCCGCAGATGCCGCCGCTGACCCGCGAGACGCTGCGCGGTGGGCCGGCGATGCCCTTCCCCGGCAACGACGAGATCATCGGGGACCGGGCGATCGACTGGCAGGACCGGGTCATCCCCGGACCGGCGGGCGCCTCCGACATCGAGGTCACGATCTACCGCCCGCGCGGCACCGAGGACCGGGCGCTGCCTGCCGTCTACAACATCCACGGCGGCGGCATGATCGTCGGCCACCGTTCGTGGGAGGCCGGCCGCGTCATCGACATCGTCGCCGAGCTCGGCGTCGTCGGTGTCAACGTCGAGTACCGCCTCGCACCCGAGAACCCCTTCCCCGCCGGCGCCGAGGACTGCTACGCGGGCTTCGTGTGGCTCACCGAGAACGCCGACGAGCTGGGCGTCGACCCCGAGCGGATCGTCGTGATGGGCGGCTCGGCCGGCGGCGGGTTCAGCGCCGCGGTCGCGCTCATGGCGCGGGATCGCAAGGGGCCGCAGATGGCCGGGCAACTGCTGCTGTGCCCGATGATCGACAACACCAACAGCACCGTCTCGAGCCTGCAGTACGACGGCATCGGCACCTGGCAGCGCGACGCGAACCTGCTCGCGTGGTCGTGCGTGCTCGGCGACGACCTCGCCTTCTCGACCGACGCACCCGCCTACTGTGCGCCGTCGCGGGCGGCCGACCTGTCGAACCTGCCCCCGGCGTTCATCGAGGTGGGGTCGGCCGAGATGTTCCGCGACGAGGACGTCGAGTACGCCTCGCGCATCTGGGCCGTGGGCGGCCAGGCCGAGCTGCACGTCTGGTCGGGCGGCTCGCACGGCTTCGACATGTACATGCCCGGCAGCGCGCTGGCGCAGGCGGCCCTGGCCACGCGCTCGTCGTGGCTGCGGCGCATCCTCGACGTCTCGTGACCGCGGCGGAGGCGCCGCCGGTGCGCATGTCGGTGCTGCGCGCGATGCTGGTGCTCGGCGTGCTGGAGGCGTTCGGTCCGCTGTCGATGGACGTCTACATGCCGCAGCTCCCGCATCTGGCCCGCAGCTTCGACGCGCCGGATGCCCTCGCGCAGTGGACGATGTCGGCGTGCATGATCGGGCTCGGTCTCGGGCAGCTGATCGCCGGCCCGCTGAGCGACCGGTTCGGCCGGCGCCGTCCCCTCGTCATCGGCGTCGCCGCGTTCGCCGTGCTGTCGGCGGCGTGCGCCGTGGCCCCGTCGATCGACATCCTGCTGATCGCGCGGTTCCTTCAGGGGATCGCGGGGTCGGCCGGGCTCGTGATCTCGATGGCCGTCGCCCGCGACATGTTCCGCGGCGTCGAGCTGTCGCGCATGCTGTCGATGCTGGGGCTCGTCTCCGGCTCCGCACCCGTCATCGCCCCGCTCATCGGCGGGCAGCTCGCGCTGTTCATGGACTGGCGCGGGGTGTTTTGGGTGCTCACCGGCGTCGGCACGGCACTCATCGCCCTGGTCGTCTTCGGGCTGCCCGAGACCCTCTCCCCCGCTGGCCGCCACGGCGGCGGCTTCGCCGCGCTGCGCACGCACGTGGGCGCCGTCCTGCGCGACCGCCTGTTCGTCGCGGTGCTCGTGGTCTCGGCCACCGCCGGCGTCGGCTTCTTCGCGTACCTGTCGATGTCGAGCTTCGTGCTCGAGCAGGAGTTCGGCCTCACCCCGCAGCTGTTCAGCTTCGTGTTCGCCGCGAACGCCGTCGCGAACATCGTCGGCGGGCAGTGCAGCCGCCTCATCGTCGCCCGGATGACCCCGCAGCGCGTCTACCTGCTGGGCGCGACCGCGACCGCGGCATCCACCGTCGCCCTCCTCGCACTGGCACTCGCGGGCGCGCGTCTCGGCTTCATCGTGGCGGCGCTCGTGCTCTTCATGTTCTGCGTGGGCCTGTCGGGACCGAACGGCACGACGCTCGCCCTCACCCACCACGGCGCGCGCGCCGGCACGGCCGCGGCGGTCATGGGGATGTCGTCGTTCGTCGTCGGCCCGATCGTCGCGCCGATCATCTCGTCGTGGGGCACGACGGCCGTCATCATGGCGGCGGCCATGACCGCGGCATCCCTCGTCGGCGTCGTCGTCGCCTGGGTCGCGGTGCGTCCGGCAGCGCGCGGCATCGGACCGGGTACGGCCCCGATCGCCGTCGTCGAGGCCTGAGGCGGGATGCCGCGGGCCGGCCCCGGCCAGGCGCCCTTCGGCTCCCGGAGGCGCGGCACCCGCCGCGGCTCAGTCGTGCGCGGCGCGAGCGGCGTCCGGCGCGGGAGAGGTCTGCAGGAGCCGGAGACGGCTGACCATCCGGATCGCGTCGGGCCGGCCGCCGGCGGCCGCGAGGAACCCCTGCAGATCGACGGCCGAGGAGAAGTCGACGCGCACGTCGGCATCGACGAGCACGTCGACGAGATTCAGGAAGCGCTGCTGCGCCTGGGGGTCGACGGCGTCGAACGACGGGATCCCGGTGATCGTCCAGCGTGGGAACTCCCGCGTCCACCGCAGGAACTCGACGGTCGCGGTCACCGCCTCGCACAGCTGCGCGAACGTGGCGACCAGTTCGCCGTCGTCGGCCGCGACCACCGCGAACGTCCGTCCGGCGACCGTGAGCGTCGCCTCGCGCTCGTCCGGCGGGCCACCGGGCCGCACACGGGTCCAGCTGCCGGCGGCGAACCCGCGGTCATGGCGCTCCACGAGGGCGCGGTAGTCGGTCGGGCCGTCGAGCTTCCAGACGTCCATGTTCTCGGTGACCAGCGCGATGCCCGGCTCGAAGACGTGGTGCCAGTTCGGGTCGGGGAGGAGGTCCTCCGGCGCATGGTTCGAGGTCGCGAAGACGGTGAGCCCGCGGTCGAACACGTGCGCGAGCACCCGGTTCAGAAGCCGGGCGTCGCCGGAGTCGGGCACGTGCAGCTCATCGAACAGGAGGAACACCGCGTCGTCGATGAGGTCATCGATCGCGCGCTCGACGGCGTCGGGTTCGCCGAGATGGCGGTAGATGCGGCGGTTCAGCGCGTCGAAGAAGCCGTGGAAGTGCACGCGCGTCTTCCGCTCGGTCGGAAGGGCGGCATAGAAGGCGTCCGCCAGCCAGGACTTCCCCCGACCGGGGGCCCCGTGCACGTACAGACCTCGTGCGCCCGGGCGCTCGCCCAGCTCGGCGATCCGGTGGAGAAGGGCGCGCTGCCCCGGATCCAGGTCGAATCCGTCGCGTGCGGCCGCCCGTTCGACCGCGCGGACGATCCGCTTCCGCCCCGGCGTCGGCACGCCCTCAGCGCCCCACAGCCCAGGCCGCCAGCAGTCGCTCGATCAGCTCGGTGCGACGACGGGTCTTCCCCGAGTCGGACGCCTGCACCTCGCGCAGCTGCAGGGCGTCGCACACCGCGAGCAGCGCATCGGCGAGCGCCTGCACGGGCGTGGCCGCGACGAGGTCGCCGTCGGACACCGCCTCGTCGAGATGCCGGGCCAGGCCCGCGCCCCACTCGCGCTCGACGCGGCGGGTGAGCTCGCGGAAGCTCTCGTGCGCGGGCAGCAGCCCCCAGAAGCTCACGACCACGGTCGCCTCGTTGCGGGTCTGCGCGTCGTGCGGGACGATCTCGCCGATCATCGCGTGCACGGCGGCAAGTCCCCGATGCCCGTCGACCGCCGCGCGGATGCGCGCGTCGCTCTCCCCGTAGACCCGCTCGAACGCGGCGCGCACGACGTCGTCGAGGCCGTCGAAGTGGTGCCAGAGGGCACCGGCGGCGATCCCGGCCTCCTCCGCGATCGCGCGGCTGGTGGCCGCGGCGACCCCGCCGCGCGCGACGATGCGCAGGTACGCGTCGACGATGAGCGCACGGCGCTCGGTGGGATCGACGCGTTTGGGCACCCTCCGATCATGCCGCACCCGCGGCATCCCTTCGACGACGGCCTGCCGACCGGCGATGGATGCCCGCTCGCGCCGAGGGCAGAGTGGCCTCGGCGCCCGACCCGGAGTATTATTGAGCAATCGCTCAAACTTCCGTGCGCGCCCGCGCACGCTCCGGAGAGGATCCGCAATGACGCATTCCGAGCACAGCCCCGCACCGCAGCATCCCCTCGATCCGCTCACCGGCGCCGAGATCGATCGCGCCCGCGAGATCCTCGTGGCGGCGGGCCTTCTGGGCGAGACCTGGCGCGTGCCGATGCTGCTGCCCGACGAGCCGACCAAGGCCGAGCTGGCGGCGTGGGCTCCGGGAGATGAGATCGACCGGCGGGTGGACGTGACGCTGATGGATGCCGCGACCGGCCGCGTCGTCGAGGCCGTCGTCTCGGTCACCCGCGGCGAGGTCGTCTCCACGCGCGAGCACGACGCATCCGAGGCGCCCTACGGCCAGCCGCAGTATCTGTTCGAGGAGTACGAGCGCGCCGAGGGGATCGTCAAGGCCTCCCCCGAATGGCAGGCCGCCATGCGCCGGCGCGGCCTCGAGGACCGCATCGAGCTCGCGTTCTGCTCGCCGCTCGCGCCGGGGTTCGTGGGCCGGGCGAACGAGGTCGGGCGGCGCGTCATCCGCTCTCTGACGTTCCTGCGCGACAGCGAGGACGACATCCCGTGGGCGCACCCGGTCGAGGGACTGATCGTGCACATCGACCTCGTCAAGAACGAGGTCATCGGCATCGAGGACGAGGGCGACGTGCCCGTCCCCACCGGCAGCGGGCAGTACACCGGCGACGCGGTGGGGCCGGTGCGCACCACGCTGAAGCCGATCGAGATCACACAGCCCGAGGGGCCGAGCTTCCACGTCGACGGCTCGCACGTGCAGTGGGAGAACTGGTCGCTGCGCGTGGGCTTCAACGCCCGCGAGGGACTCGTGCTGCACGACGTGCGCTTCGACGACCGGCCGGTGCTCGCACGCGCGAGCGTGCCCGAGATGGTGGTGCCCTACGGCGACACCAGCAACACCCGGTTCTGGATCAGCTACTTCGACGCCGGCGAGTACCTGCTGGGGAAGAACGCGAACCACCTCGAGCTCGGCTGCGACTGCCTGGGCGTCATCCGCTACTTCGACGGCTACGTCGCCGACGACCACGGCCACGCCGTGCAGATCCCGAACGTGGTGTGCATGCACGAGGAGGACTACGGCATCCTCTGGAAGCACACCGAGCAGGGACCGGTCGGCGCCGAGGTGCGCCGCTCGCGACGCCTGGTGGTCTCGTACTTCTCGACCGTCGGCAACTACGACTACGGCTTCTACTGGTACTTCTACCTGGACGGGTCGATCCAGGTCGAGGCGAAGGCCACCGGCATCGTGTTCGTCGGCGCCGGCGAACCGGGCAGCGCGAACCCGCACGCGAACGAGATCGCCCCGGGCGTGTTCGCCCCCGTGCACCAGCACCTGTTCTGCGCGCGGCTGGACGTCGCGATCGACGGCGAAGACAACCGTCTCGTCGAGATCGACGCGGCGCGCATCCCGATGGGCGAGGAGAACCCGTTCGGCAACGCCTTCACCTGGACCGCCACGACGCTCGCCACCGAGCAGCAGGCGCAGCGCGAGGCCGACGCCTCGGTCGCGCGCGTGTGGGAGGTGCAGTCGGCCTCGAAGACCAATTACACCGGCGCGCCGACCGCGTACCACCTGATCCCGCAGCCCACGGCGCTGCTGATGGCCGACCCCGCCTCGTCGGTGGCCGCCCGCGCGACCTTCGCGACCAAGCACGTGTGGGCGACGGCCTATGAGCCCGGACAGCTCTGGCCCGGCGGCCGCTACCCGAACGCCCACCAGGGCGGCGCGGGACTGCCCGCCTATTCGGCGGGCGACCGGTCCATCGACGGAACGGACTTCGTGCTGTGGCACACGTTCGGGCTCACGCACATCCCGCGCACCGAGGACTGGCCGATCATGCCCGTCGACTACGCCGGATTCTGGTTCAAGCCCTACGGCTTCCTCGACCGCAACCCCGCGATGGACGTGCCCGAGTCGAGCCAGGCCCATGCGTCCGGCGACGCCTCGTGCTGCGGCGGCGGAGCCGGCTGCCACTGCGGGCACTGAGCCGGTGCGGGATGCCGCGGGCCGCGGCATCCCGCACCATCCCACCTTCCTCGCACCCCGTCCGACCGCGAGGAGCGCGGAGGCCGGCGGCGCAGCCTCTCCGCGTGTAGGAAATAGAATGGGAGGGTTCCCGCGGCGCGGCGCGACAGGACCCCTCTCCGCGGCGACGCGGTCATACACTGGGAAACCACCGCGCACGAACGGAGCCGTCCACCGCCATGCCCAAAGCCATCGACCACGATCAGCGCCGCCGCGACATCATCGACGTGACCTGGAAGCTGATCGTCAAGGGAGGGCTGGAGGCCGCGACCATGCGCGAGATCGCCTCGGAGGCGGGCTTCGCCAACGGCGCCCTCAAGCACTACTTCCCCGGCAAAGACGACATCATCAAGGGCGCGTACCAGCTGTCGATGGATCGCATCGTCGAGCGGCTCACCGAGTCGACGAAGGGCCTGACCGGCATCGATGCGTTCCGCGCGATCGTCACGGCGACGATGCCGCTGGACGACGAGTCGCGCGAGTCGGCGCGTGTGCTGCTCGCGTTCTGGGAGCGCGGACTGTCGTCCACCGACATCCGCGACGCCTACCAGGGGCACCTCGCCGGGTGGCGATCCGACTCGCTGAGCCTGATCGCCCAGTGCCGCGCGCAGGGGCTCATCCACACCGACGCGAGCGACGAAGAGATCGTGCGCGAGATGATCTACATGAACGTCGGGGCCACCGTGCTCAGCGCCATCGCGCCCGGCTTCGCCGACCGTGCCAGCATCGAGGCGATGATCGACGGCTTCTTCGAGCGGCTGGGTGCGCCGGCCGCGGCCGCGTCCGAGAGCTGATGCCTCCCGGGCCCGGCCGCGCACCGGGCTAACCGAGGATCCGCCGCAGCCAGCTCAGCCGCGCATCGTTCGCGGCGCGGCTGACGATCGCCTCGGGCGAGAACCCGCTGAACCCGTGGTGCGCGCCCGCCCACACGTGCAGCTCGGCCTGGCCGCCGGCGGCCCAGATGCGCGACGCGTAGTCCACGGCCTCGACGCGGAAGATCTCGGCCGCGCCCACCTCGATGAACGCCGGGGGCAGGTCGGCGAGATCCTCGGCGCGCGCCGGCGCGGCCGACCAGTGCACACGGTCGGTGCCGGCATCCTCCCCCAGCAGCGCGGTCCACGCGGTGTCGTTGTTGTTGCGGTCCCAGACGCCGATGAGGTCGTACTGCCGGGTGGACACCGACGTGTTGCGGTCGTCGATCATCGGGGCGTCCAGCAGCTGGCCGACGAGCTGCGGGCCCTTGCGGTCGCGCGCGAGCAGTGCGACGGCCGCCGACAGCCCCCCGCCGGCGGACGAGCCCATCACGAGGATCCGCTCAGGGTCGACGCCCAGCTCGGCCGCATGCGCGGCGAACCAGACCAGGCCCGCGTAGCAGTCCTCGACGCCGGCGGGCCAGGGATCCTCAGGGGCGAGCCGGTACTCGACCGAAACACCGACCGCGCCGAACTCGAGCACGAGAGGCACGAGAGCGCCCGCGGCCATGAAGCGGTTGCCCAGCACCATGCCGCCGCCGTGGATCGCATACAGGCCCGGGGCGCCCTCGGTCTGCTCCTTCGGGCGCACGATCGTCAGGCGCACCTCGGGGTCGCCCTCCGACGGCCCGGGGATCGACACCTCTTCGACCACGACCGGCGCGTCGCCCACCATCGGAGCGAGATCGGCGCCGATGATCCGGTCGACGTGCTCGCGGCTGGGCACGATCGTGTCGGCGCGCAGCGGCACCGGCTCGAACAACTGCCGCATCATCTCCATGCCCGCCAGCAGCGCGGGGTCGTACGGCACCGGCGGCGCCTTCACATACTCGGTCATTCCTTCTCCACTCTGAGAACGCGGGCACGCCCGCGGGTGCGCATCGTCGCGCAGGGGCGGGCCGTGCGGCCCGGAAGATCAAGATGAGGGATGCCGGTGCCCGGCCGAGACGGCGGGCACCGGCATCCCCTCACGGTCCTTCGGGGTCGACGACGCCCTTGTCGGCCCAGAACGGATCGACCGCCGCGCGGAGCTCGGCGGTGCCGATGCGCTCGACGAGCTCGAACGCGGCGAGGTTGTCTTCGAGCTGGCTCAGCTTGGTGGCGCCGAACAGGGTCGTCACGTTCGCCGGATGCGTGAGCGTGAAGGCGATCGCGAGTCGTGCGGGCGTGGTGCCGAGCCGCTCGGCCGTCGCGACGTACTCGGGCAGACTCTCGAGCAGCGTCGCGCGCACGTCGCCCGGGTCACGGCCCACCTCACGGGTGAGGTCGGTGCGCCCGGCGAGGTAGCCGCCCTCGAGGCAGTCGGAGGCCTCGAACACGAACCCGTCGGCGAACAGCCGCGCGAACGGCTCGCCGTCGGGGATCGACCGGCGTGCGACCGAGTACTTCAGCTGCGCGAACGCCGGGGGGACGAGGCCCTCGTCGGCCGCGATGCGACGCAGCTCGGCGATGTTGCCGGCCGACCAGTTGTTCACGCCCCAGGCGCGGGTCAGGCCCGTGTCGACGAGCTCCTGCATCGCGGTGGCGATCTGGCGCATGGTCAGGTCGTCGCGGTGGATGTCGCCGAGCACGACGAGGTCGGCGTGGTCGGTTCCCACGCGGAACAGCGCGCGCTCGAGCTGCGGCGCGAAGCCGCCGTCGTAGGCGTCGGTCCACACCTTCTCGGACAGCAGCCAGCTCTCGCGGGGTGCGCCCACGCCGCGGATGATCGCCGAGAACAGCACGTCGGTGATGGCCGGGGGCTGCATGCCCGGGAACCCGTATACGCCCACGTCGAACAGGTTCACCCCGTGCTCGATCGCGGTGCCCAGCAGCGTGACGGCGTCTTCGAAGTCCATACGGTCGTAGGTGTGCCACGAGCCCAGGGCGAGGGCCGGCACCTCGAAGCCGGCGTCGCCCAGTGCGCGGCGCGGGACGGTCGCGGTCATGATGTCTCCTCTCTGCGTGCCGTCAGCCCAGACGCGGGTCGACGACGGCCTTCAGTTCGGTCTGCTCGTGCATGTGCACGATGCACTCGGACGCCTCGGTGAGCCCGACCGGCGCACTGAACAGCGCGTCCCAGTCGTAACGGTCGGCGAAGGCGCGGAAGAACTCGATGGCGTGGAAGTAGTCCGACACGTCGCCGTTGATCGAGCCCACGACGGTCAGCTCCTTGCCCATGATCCCCGAGAGCGGGAACGGCTCGCCGACCGGGCCGGTGCTGCCGATCACGACGAAGGTGCCGCGGGCGGCGGCCATGCCGATGGCCTCGGGGCCGACGCTGGGGGCGCCCGCGACGTCGATGACGACGTTCGCGCCGGCGCCGCCGGTGAGCTCCATCACCTGCTGCACGATGCCCTCGCTGCCCGCGGAGATGTCGACCGTGTGGTCGGCGCCGAACTGCTTCGCGATCTCGAGGCGCTGGTCGGGACCGCCGACGGTGATGACCTTCGAGGCACCGGAGATCTTCGCGACCGCGGTGGCGAATACGCCGAGCGCGCCCGCGCCCTGCACGACGACGGTGTCGCCGACGCGGATGCCGCCGGCGCGGTCGAAGCCGCGCAGCACGGTCTTGGCCGCGCATCCCGCCATGGCGGCCCAGGCGTCCTTGACCTCGTCGGGCAGGATCAGCTTCTGCGCGCCGGGGGTGACGTAGGCGTACTCCGACAGCCCGGCCGTGGCGTACGGGGGCACATCGCTGCGCTGCATGAAGCCGTAGCCGCGGCGCTGGCAGAACACCGGCTCGCGCAGCACGGTGCAGCCGTAGCACTGGCCGCAGACCGACTCGGACCAGCCGATGCGCTGGCCGACCTCGAGCGCGCGTCCGGTGGCGTCATGGGCTCCCGGGCCCACCGCGATCACCTCGCCGACCATCTCGTGCCCGAGCACCATCGGCAGTATGCCGGGGAAGCTCATCTTGCCCTCCCAGATCTCGATGTCGGTGCCGCACAGCGTCGAGCACACCAGCCGCACCAGTGCGGCACCGGGCTCGATCGTCTCGGGCAGCGGCAGATCCTGCAGCTCGAGCGGTGCGCCGTGCTCGACGAGGACGGCGGCTCGTGTGGAGGTGGGAAGCGTCATCGCAATTCCTTTTCTTCCGGTCTCTTCCGGTGCGGAGGAGTTGTCACTCCTTCGCGGCGTGTGGTTTAGTCTACATACGTTGACACAACGTGACACAAGCGAGAAGAGGAACGCGTGATCAATGACGACACCCGCGCGGATCTGGTGCTGCGAGGCGGCAGCATCCACGTCCTCGATGCCGCCGACACACGCGCCCAGGCGATCGCCGTCGCCGGCGGCCGCATCGTTGCGGTGGGCGCGGACGCAGACATCGAGAAGCGCGTCGGGCCCGACACGATCGTGGTCGAGCTCGACGGCCGCGCCGTGCTCCCCGGCATCAACGATTCCCACCTGCACGCCTCCTGGCTGGGTGGAATGTGGCCCGACACGCTGTTCGGCCCCGGCGGCCCCCGCGAGGGCGCACTGGTGTCCACCGACGCCGAGCGTCGCGAGGCGCTGCTGAAGGCCGGAGACCTGATCGCCTCGCTGGGCATCACGAGCTACACCGAGCCGGGCATCGGCCCCGGGGAGGACGAGGGGCCCACCGGCAGCTTCGGCCGCCCGGTGCTCGCGCTGTACCGCGCACTCGACGCCGAAGGGCTGCTGCGCGCCCGCGTCAATCTGCTGCTCGTGTTCGGGCTCATCGACGGACCCGCGCGCACGCAGGACATCCTCGACGGCATCCGCGACGCCGACACCGCCGTGCGCGACCCCGAGCGCTTCCGCATCGCCGGCGTGAAGATCTTCGGCGACGGCATCCCGCCCATGCGCAACGCCTACATCCACGGCCAGTACGAGGACGGCTCCCACGGCGCACTGCTGCTCGACGGCGCTGACGACGACGAGCGCGAGACGCAGCTGCGCAGCGCGATCAGCGCCGCCCATGAGGCGGGACTCCAGGTGGCCGTGCACGCCACCGGGGATCGCACCATCGACGTGGTGGTGGATGCCGTGCGGCAGGCCGTCGCGCAGCATCCCGCCGATCTGCGGCACTATGTCGTGCACGCCGATCTGCTGCCCGCGGCGACCGCGCCGCTGATGGCCGACGCCGGCATGGGAGCGACCATCCAGGCGGGCATCGCCGCCGTCACGTCGGAGTGGGCGGCGGCGGCCACCGGCGGCCCGGCGCCCGCGCCGGCCTGGCCGGCCCGCGAGCTGCTCGACGCCGGCGTGCCGTTCACGCTGAGTTCGGACGCCCCCGTGCTCCCACCCGACTGGCGCATCGAGATCGCTGCGGCCGACCGCCTGCTCGGGCCCGCCGCCGACCCCCGCGCGCGCCTGCACGAGCTGCTGCGCCGCTACACCGCGGTGCCCGCCTGGCAGGACCACGCCGAGGACTGGAAGGGCACCCTCGAGGTCGGCAAGGTCGCCGACCTGGTCGTGCTCTCCGACGACCCCGACGCCGTCGGTGCCCAGGGCCTGCCCGGGCTGCACATCGAGCTGACGTATCTGGGCGGGGAGGTCGTGTACGACGCGGCCGCCGAGCCCGTCGCGACCGGCGAGGGCTGAGGCCGGGTTCCCGGGTCACTGGGTGAGGAGCGCGGGGCCGGTGTGTGTTCGCGCGCACACCGGCCCTTCGTCTCGCCGCGCTCGCTCAGGGACCTGAGAGCTCGCAGGCGGAAGGCCCTCGCCTCGGGCGAGGAGATCTGCCGGCGCGAGGACCGGATGGCGCGAAAAGGCCCTCGGCTCAGCAGATCCCCTCGCCTCGGGCGAGGGGATCTTCCGGCGCGCGCCGCGGGCAGCGAGCGCCGACGCCACACGCACAGACAGCAAGGGGGTGGATGCCGCGGGTCGCGGCATCCACCCCCTCACGAAGGCGCGATCAGGCCAGCAGCTGACCGCCGTCGACGGGCAGGCTGACGCCCGTGATGTCGGCCGCACCGTCGGACGCCAGGAACACCGCGGCCGCGGCGACCTGCGCCGGGTCGGCCATCTGCTTCAGCGGGATGCGCGCCAGCCACGCCTCGCGCATGGGCGAGCCCTCGGGCATCCCCATCTTCATCATCGGCGTGTCGACGGGGCCGGGGGCGACCGCATTGACGCGAATGCCGTGCGCGGCCAGCTCGATGGCGGCCCAGCGGGTCTGCGCATCGACGGCGGCCTTGCTCGTCTCATAGGCGCCCATGCCGGGGGTGGGCTGGCGTCCGCCGATCGACGAGATGTTGACGATCGCCCCGTGCGTGCCGGCATCGACCATGTGCTTCGCGACGGCCTGCGTCATCGCGAACGTGCCGAGGATGTTCACGCGGATCGTCGTCTCGTAGTCGGCGACCGGCAGGCTCAGCACGTCGCCGTGCAGGTGCAGGATGCCGGCGTTGTTGACGAGCACGTCGATCGGGCCGTGCGCGGCCACGACGTCGGTCACCGCGCCGGCGACCGCCTGCGCGTCGGTGAGGTCGGCCCCGACGACGGCGGCGCCGAGCTCGGCACCCGCGGCATCGAGCTTCTCCCCCGGCAGATCGACGAGGACGACGCGGTCCCCTGCGGACTGGAACGCCTCGGCGAGGAAGCGGCCGATGCCGCCTGCCCCGCCCGTGATCAGGACCGTGCGTGTGCTCACCTGTGACTCCTTCGGCTGGGTGGATCGGGATTGCCCCGTCTGGATATTATACGGTTGTAGAAAAACAATCGCACACCCGTGGAGGCATCGTGGCCGACAACACCGTTCCCACCCGCACGCTCGGCCCGGCGGGCCCCGAGGTGCCCGTGCTCGCGCTCGGATCGTGGAACATCTGGGACCGTATGGAGCGCGACGACGCCGTCGCCCTCGTCCACCGAGCCAAAGACGCCGGCGCGGCGTTCTTCGACGTCGGCAACTACAACATGGGCCCGCACGCGGAGGGCGCGCGCACCGACATCCTGTTCGGCGAGATCGTGCGGGATGCCGGGCTCGAGCGCTCCGACTACCTCGTCTGCGGCAAGCTCTGGCTCTGGGACTACCCGAACACCGGCTTCGCCGACTGGATGCGCACCTCGCTCGATCGCATCGGCATCGAGGCCGTCGACACCGTCGTCGTGGGCGACCACATGGCGCCGGTCGACATCCGCCGGGTCGTGCGCGACATCCACGCCGAGATCGAGGCCGGCCGTTTCACGAGCTGGGGCATCAACAACTGGCCGCACGAAGAGGCGCTGCTGGCGCTCGAGTTCGCGCGGGACGAGGGGCTCACTCCCCCGAGCTTCGCGCAGCTGAAGTACTCGCTCGTGCGCCGATCGATGGCCGAGGGTCCGTTCTACGGCGGGCTGTTCGCCGACGGCCGCCTGGGGCTGCAGGCCTCGGATGTCTTCGAGGGCGGCATCCTCGTCGGCAAGACCGCGCCCGAGCGCAAGATCGGCGCCGATGTGGGCGGCATCCGCGACGAGATCGTGGCGGCGTGGCCGACCGTGCAGAAGATCGCCGAGGGGCTGGATGCCACGCCCGCCCAGCTCGGCATCGCCTACTGCCTCGCGAACCCGGCGACCGCGAACGTGCTGTTCGGATGCCGCTCGATCGCGCAGTTCGACGACGCCCTGGGCGCGCTCGCGCTGCTCGAGCGGGTGGGGGCGGAGAAGATCCGGGATGCCGCGGCCGACCTCTGGCTGGATTGCGACGTCAACCCCGACGGCACGTGGTTCCCGCCCGGAGGCATCGCCGGGGGCGCGGCGCCGGCGCCCGCGCCCGATCCCGCGAGCTGACGCGCCCACGGACCGACGACGTCAAGCGGGGACCGTTCGCCTCTGACATGCTGGGAGGCATGTTCCGTCCGTGAGTCGACGTGCCGGCGAGAGTCCGGTGCGCTCAGTCATGCCCTCACGCGAAGAACGGAACACCATGTACACGAACGATCTGCGCATCATCGCGCTTCCCGCACCCGGCCCTTCGGCCGCAGCATCCATCGCCATCCGCGCCCTGTCACCCGCCGACCGCGACCGGCTCGCGGACATCTATCTGTCGGCCTATCCCCCGCAGGTCGGCGCCGCCGACCTCGCCGAGGCACGGTCGGAGATGGATGCCACTTTCACGGGCGACCACGGCGTGCTCCGTGATGATGCGAGTGGAGTCGCGCTCGACGACCGCGGGGTGATCATCGGCGCGATCCTCGTCACCACGCACTCGATCTGGGACGAGGGCCTGCCAGGCCCCTTCATCATCGACCTGTTCGTGGAGCCCGGGCGGCAGGGCCAGGGCGTCGGGCGAGCGCTCGTACAGCGGGCGATCGGCGCCTGCAGCGCGGCCGGAGACCTCACGCTCTCGCTGCGCGTCGGCGACGGGACGTCCCCTGCCGCGCATGCCCTGTACGCGTCTCTGGGGTTCGTCGCGCCGGCGGGCTGAGAGCCCCGCCGTCCGACAGCAGGTGCGACCTCGCGAGATGCCGTGCGATCTCGCGAGATGCGGTGCGACCTCGCGAGATGCCGTGCGACCTCGCGAGATGCCGTGCGACCTCGCGAGATGCCGTGCGACCTCGCGGGGCGGGAGCTATGGCGCGGTGACGAACCCGACCGCGGCCGCGCGGAACTCGGGCGAGGCGAGCGCGCCGAGGTGGTCGCCCGGCACACGCACGAGCGTCGAACCCGGCACGGCCGCGACCAGCGCGTCGACCCCCTGAGCCATCGGGTCGTCGGACCCCGAGACGAACAGCGTCGGGCAGGTCGGGGCATCCACCCCCGCGTCGAACGGCTCGGCATGCAGGGCGTCGATCAGGCCCACGACACTGGGCGCGTCGACGCCCGGCGCGTGCAGCATCGAGGCGAACATCCCGATCATCGGGTCGGCGGGGGCGGCCCCCTGCGCGGTGGCCTCCAGCGCGTCGACGTCGATCATGCCGAAGGGGTCCATGGGGCTCAGGCCCCCGAGCACGAGGCGGCGCACGCGTCCGCTGCCGGCGAGCGCCCAGGCGAGCCGGGCACCCAGCGAGTACGCGATGACGTCGGCGGTCTCCAGGCCCGCATCGGCGACGGCGTCGGCCAGAGCGGCGGCGATGTCGCTCGTGGTCGCTGCGCCCCGCACCAGCGACGGGCCGTCACCGTGGCCGGGCAGGTCCACGACGATCGCCCCGCGCCCGGCATCAGCCAGCGCATCGACGAGGCCGGTGTCCTCCCAGTCGGCACGACCGTTCGACGCGAGCCCGTGGACGAGAAGCACCGGGGAGTCGCCCGGGAGGTTCCTGACAGTGAGGAGGGTGTTGGTCATGGGTCCATCATTGCGGGTTGTGATTTTTTTTTCCACACTTGTAGAGTTGTGCATCCAGACTCGAGACGGCAAGCCCCGACTCGACGTGGAGAACAACGTCGTGACATCCACCACAGGAGAACCGCAATGACCGCCGATCCCACCCGCATCCTCGACATCGCCACCGGCTACATGGCGTCCAAGCAGCTGTTCAACGCCGCGCGCATCGGGCTGTTCCGCGCGATCGCCGACGGCGCGCACACCCCCGCCGACATAGCCGCCGCGACCGAGCACCCCGAGCGCCAGGTGCGCATCCTGCTCGACGGCGCCGCCGCCGCAGGCCTGCTCACGCGCACCGACGGCCGCTACGAGCTCGCCGCCGACGCCGCCGACTACCTCACCGGCGGCGAGCGCGACCTGACCGCGTTCCTGAACTTCCTCGAGCTCGGCAGCTTCGAGGCGTTCGGCCACTACCGCCACACCGTCGACGCCGACGAGGGCGGCACCCTCGAGTTCGACGAGGCCGGCTGGGGCATGTTCATGGCCGGCGTCATGCAGTACAACGGGCTGCACGCGCACTGGTTCGGCGAGAAGTTCGCCACCTCGGGCCCGACCAGCGTGCTTGACTTCGGCGGCTTCACGGCCGGCTGGTCGATCGCACTCGCCACGCGCAACCCCGAGCTGACCGCGCGCCTGGTGTACCCGGCCGAGTCGGGCCCCATGCTCACCCCCGAGATCGAGGCGGCCGGCCTCGCCGACCGCATCACGGTCGAGGCCGGCGAGACGACCACCGCCGTTCCCGGGGGCGAGCACGACCTGATCCTCGCGATCCACGTCATCCACCGCTTCAGCGACGAAGAGAACCGCCAGATCGTCAAGAACCTGCGCGCCTCGGCCGCTGAGGGCGGCACCCTCGCGGTCTTCGACTTCTTCCTCGACTTGCTCGCCGAGCAGCGCGTGCTCGACGCGCGCCACGCCGCCGAGTACTTCAACTTCGACGGCACGGTGGTCTGGCCCGAAGAGGTCGTGAAGGCCTGGCTGGTCGACGCGGGCTGGGAGTTCGAGGGCTACGTCGACGTGCCGGGCAGCCCCCGGATCCTGCTCGCGCGCGCGGTCTGAGACAAGGATCGTGCGCTCCTGCAACACGGTTGTCACAACCCGGAGACGATTGGGAAATCCGTGTTGCGTAGTTTGTCAACATCTGTAGAATCACAGAACCACGGGTCACCGCAGACACGTTGCGGTCGCTCGGTTCACCATCCTTCACGGAAAGAAGTGAGATGAAGAAGAAGACCATCTGGGGGATCGCAGCAATGGTCGCTGCGGCCGCCCTCGCGCTGACCGGTTGCACCGGCGGCGGCGGAAACGCGGGCACCACCGGCGACGGCGACGGATCGGCGCCCACCACGCTCAGCATCGGCACCGTCTTCGACAAGACCGGGTGGGAGATCGGCCAGAGCGGCGCCGGCTTCAACGCCCCGTTCTTCTCGGCCGTCTACGACTCGCTCGTTCTCATCGACGAGAACAGCAAGCCGTACGGACAGCTCGCGACGAGCATCGACACCTCCGACGACGAGCTCACCTACACCTTCCACCTGCAGGACGGCGTGACCTTCAGCGACGGCGAGAAGTTCGACGCCGATGCGGCGATCGCCAACTTCGACTACCTGCGCAAGTCGGCCTACACCGCTCCCGCCTACGTCAACGTCGCCAAGACCACGAAGGTCGACGACGCGACCGTCGAGGTCACCATGACCAAGCCCGACCCCGGGTTCCTTTTCAACCTGGGCCTGGGCAACAGCTACATGGTCTCGCCGAAGGTGCTCTCCGACGCCAAGTACACGCAGGAGACCTCACCCGAGGGCGGGTCGGGCGCGTACACGTTCGACGCCTCGAAGTCGACGGCCGGACAGGACTACTACTTCACGAAGAACCCCGACGCCTGGCAGGCGGACAAGTTCCCGTGGGAGTCGGTCGAGATCCACGTCATCGCCGACAGCACCGCCATGTCGAACGCCATGTCAACGGGCGTCATCAATGTCGAGTTCGCCTCGTGGAGCGACCAGCTCAAGGCCGACGCGGATGCCAACAACTGGACCATCACCGACGTGATGAGCGGCTGGTCGGGCCTCATGCTCGCCGACCGCACCGGAGACAAGTTCACGCCACTGGGCAACCTCAAGGTGCGTCAGGCCCTGAACATGGCCTTCGACCGCGACGCCATCACCAAGGCGGCCAACGACCCGAACGGCGTGGCCACCAACCAGGTGTTCTCGACGATCGACCCCGAGCTCGACAAGCTGTACCCGTATGACGTGGCCAAGGCCAAGCAGCTGCTGACCGAGGCGGGCTATCCGGACGGCTTCACGCTGACGCTGCCGACGATGTCGCTGTTCGCCTCGACGGCGGCCACCGTCAAGCAGTCGCTCGAGCAGATCGGCATCAAGGTCGAGGTGCAGAACCTCGACCCGGCCACGTACAACCAGCAGGTGTTCGCGGGCAACTTCCCCGTCTACATGGCGTTCCTGCAGCTGTACGGCAACCCGACCAAGACGATCGCCGACTTCTTCACCCCCGGCATGTCGAACCCGTTCGACTCGGCGAAGGACATCCCCGAGCTGCAGAGCCTGTTCACCGACCTGCACACCGCCGGCGCCGACGTCGACGCGATCGCGCAGAAGTTCAACTCCTACGCGACCGAGAACGCCTGGTTCGTGGTGTGGAACCACGGCGCGTCGTACTACGTGACCGTGCCCGGCATCACCATCCGTCCGGTCCAGGGCCTGTACGTGCCCAACCTGGAGCAGTTCCTGCCCGCCGGCAGCTGACCCAGGCCGGACCCCACGGGGAGGGGCGCGACCCGCCCCTCCCCGTACGAACAGATCGGACAGCAATGATCGTCTTCGTCACCCGACGAGTCCTGAGCGCGATCGTGCTCGTGCTCGCGATGGCCATCGGCGCCTTCTTCATGGCCCACGCGGCCATCCCCGACCCCACCGCCACCCTCATCGGCAAGACCGCCACCCCCGACCAGATCGCGGCGCTGCGCGAGCGCATCGGGCTCGACCAGCCGCTGATGACGCAGTTCTGGAACTGGTTCACCGGCCTCCTGCACGGCGACTTCGGCCTCTCCTGGCGGACCAACACCCCGATCCTCACCGACCTCGGCATCCGCATCCCGGTGACCATGTCGGTCGTCGTCTTCGGCCTCCTCCTGTGCGCGGTGTTCGGCACGATCCTCGGCATCTCCGCGGGCCTGCGCCCCGGCAGCCTCGTCGACCGGATCACCAAGGCCGGCTCGGTCGTCCTCTTCGCCGTTCCCGGCTACTGGATCGCCGTCATCCTCATCATCGTGTTCGCGGTGCACCTGCGCTGGTTCCCCGCGCTCGGCTACGTGCGCCCCGACGTCTCGGTCACGCGCTGGCTGTCGTCGATCACCCTGCCCGCCATCTCACTGGCCCTCGGCGGCATCGTCATGATCGCCGAGCAGCTGCGCAACGCGATCGTCACCGCGGGCTCCAGCGACTTCGTGCGCACCCTGCGCAGCCGGGGGCTGGGCACCTTCCGCATCGCTATGCACCTGCTGCGCAACGCCGCCCCCGCCGCCGTCACCGTGCTCGCCCTGATGTTCGTGAGCCTGCTGGGCGGCGTCATCGTGCTCGAGACGGTCTTCAACCTGCCGGGTCTCGGCATCGCGACCCAGCAGGCGTCACAGGTCGGCGACATCCCGATGCTGCTGGCGATCACCGTCACGACGGTCGTGTTCGTGGTCGTCGTCAACTTCCTGCTCGACCTCGTGCTGGGCTGGATCAACCCGAAGGCGAGGATCCGATGAGCACCGGAGTCATCTACAGCAAGGCGAACGCCGGGCGCCCGAAGAAGAAGATCACCTCGCGCAGCGTCGCGCGTCGCTTCTTCACCCACCCCGGGGGCCTGATCCCGACGATCATCGTCCTGATCGTCATCGTGGCGACGTACTGCGCGCCCCTCATCCAGATGCACGATCCCGCGTTCATCGACTACAACCTCGTCAACGCGATGCCGAGCTGGCAGCACATCCTCGGCGGTGACGCGATCGGCCGCGACATCTGGTCACGCCTGATCTGGGGCGGTCAGGAGGCCTTCCTCGGCGCACTGATCGTGATGGTCGTCGGCATCGGCATCGGCGTGCCCGCCGGACTGTTCGGCGGCTACTTCGGCGGCATGACCGACAGCGGGCTCAGCTGGGTCAGTGACGCCCTCATGTCGGTCCCCGGCATGATCGTCCTGCTGATCGTCGCGGGCGGCACCAACGGCAACATGCTGATCCTGATGGCGGTCATGGGCGTGTTCATGGCGCCCGGCTACTACCGCCTCACCCGCGCGGCCACGATCGTCGTGCGCAACGAGCCGTACGTCGACGCCGCGAGAGTGTCGGGCGCGAGCCACTCGCGCATCGTCGGCTCGCACATCCTGCGCGTGATCGCAGCGCCCATCATCATCCAGACCGCGCTGACCGCCGGCGTCGCCCTGGGCATGCAGGCCGGCCTGCAGTTCATCGGCATCGGCGACACGCTCGCCCCCAGCTGGGGCGGCATGATGAGCGACGGCATGAAGAGCATCCTCACCAACCCGTGGCTCATGGTGCCGCCGGCGTTCGTGCTGGGCATCGTCATCGCATCGTTCGCGATCATGGGCTCGACCCTCGGCCAGATCACCGGCACGCGCAGCGAGAAGACGCGCCGGGTGACCCGCGCCGAGCGCACCGCGGTGCGCAGGCTCGCCCAGACCACGTCCCTGGCCGCACCCGAGAAGGACGTCGCCGTCCGCGTGCGCGGCCTGAAGGTCACCTACGCGCTGGCCAAGCACGAGACCGAGGTGCTGCACGGCGTCGACTTCGAGGTGCACGCCGGCAAGGTGCTCGGCATCGTCGGCGAGTCCGGCTCGGGCAAGTCGCAGTCGGTGTTCGCGCTGCTCGACCTGCTCCCCGGCAACGCGATCCCCGAGGCCGAGGGCATCTGGATCGACGGGGTGAACGTGCTCACGCTCGCCCCCGCCCAGCGGCGCGCCCTGCTCGGCCGCGAGATCGCCTACATCCCGCAGGAGCCCATCACCAACCTCGACCCGATGTTCACCATCGGCAGGCAGCTGACCGAGCCGATGCGGGCGGTCCTGAAGATGGGCAGGCGCGAGGCGCACGACTACGCGGTGCAGCTGCTGCAGCGTGTGGGCATCAACGACCCGAAGCGCGTGATGAGGCTGCACCCGCACGAGGTCTCGGGCGGCATGGCCCAGCGCGTGCTCATCGCCGGCGCCCTCTCGGGCCGCCCGAAGCTGCTGGTGGCCGACGAGCCCACCACGGCCCTGGACGTCACGGTGCAGGCCGAGGTCCTCGAGCTGCTGCGCGAGCTGCAGGCGGAGGAGAACATGGCGCTGATCATCGTCACGCACAACTTCGGCGTGGTCGCCGACATCTGCGACGACGTCACCGTCATGAAGGACGGCGTGGTCATCGAGTCCGGCACGGTGCGCGAGATCTTCTCGTCGCCCGCCGACCCGTACACCCGAGAACTCATCGACGCGTCGCTGGACGGCGCCGAGAGCCGGATGGAACTGGACGCACAGCTGGATGCGCGCCCCGAACTCGAAGGAGCACCCGCATGACCGCGGCATCCACCCCCCTCCTGCAGGTGCGCGACGTCGACGTGCGCTACGGAAAGTTCCAGGCGCTGAAGAAGGTCTCGCTCGACATCGCCCCCGGCGAGTGCATGGGTCTGGTCGGCGAATCGGGATCGGGCAAGTCGACGCTCGGCAAGGCCATCCTGGGCCTCGCCGACGTCGCCGACGGCACCATCACCTTCGACGGCACCGACATCACGCACGTCGGCGGGCGCGCGCGCCGGGCGCTGGCCAAGAGCATCCAGGTCGTCTTCCAGGACCCGTACGGTTCCCTGGACCCGGCCATGACCGTCGGCCAGATCCTCGCCGAGCCGCTGCGCGTGGCCGGGGTCTCGTCGTCCGAGGCGAAGAGCACGATCGTCGAGATGCTCGGCCGGGTGCGCCTGCCCGCCGACAGCGTCGACCGGTACCCGAGCGAGTTCTCGGGCGGGCAGCGGCAGCGCATCGCCATCGCGCGGGCGCTCGTGCGCCGGCCGCGGCTGATCATCTGCGACGAGCCGGTCTCGGCGCTCGACCTGACCACGCAGGCAGCGATCATCGACCTGTTCATCGACCTGCAGCGCGAGACCGGAGTCGCCTACCTCTTCGTCTCACACGACCTGGGCGTCGTGCGGCGCATCTGCCACCGCGTGGCCGTGATGTACAAGGGCGAGATCCTCGAGGAGGGCCCGGGCGCCGTCATCACCACGACGCCCGAGCACCCCTACAGCCAGCGGCTGCTGAAGGCCTCGCCGGTCGCCGACCCCGACGCGCAGGCGCTGCGCCGCGAGGAGTGGCTGAAGGTCCGCGCCGCCTGAACGATGACGAGTGGATGCCGCGGCCGCAGTGCTCCCGGGCCGCGGCATCCATCGTCCGTCACCCCAGGTGCGTGGCCTCGGGCTGCTCGACGCCGTGGCCGATCTGCCGGTAGACCTCCGGCTTCGCGCGCCGCAGCCAGAGCCCCCAGAAGACGGCGGCGATCGCGGGCACGAGCAGCACCGCCGGCAGCACGAACGTCGTCGCGTTCGACTCGGTCTGGCCCAGCAGCACATTCCAGTTCAGAAGGATGAGCACCCACACCGTGCCCAGCGCCAGGATCGCGATGATCGGGGCGACCAGGCGACCGCCCACGCCGACGTCGCGCGGATCGCGGCGGAAGTAGCCGATCACCGCGATGGAGACGAGCACCATCAGCAGCACCAGGCCGAAGGCGCCGAGGTTCGTCAACCATGTGAACAGCGTCAGCACGGCGAACGGGCCGTTGGCGGGGTCCCACCCACTCTCGCCGATCGCGAAGCAGATCACGACGATGACCGCGGCGATGCTCTGCGCGATCGATCCGGCCCACGGGGCCCCGCTGCGCACGCGCACGGTGCCGAGCACCGCCGGCAGCACCCCCTCGCGGCCCAGCGAGAACGAGTAGCGCGCCACCGCGTTGTGGAAGCTGACGAGCGCCGCGAACAGGCTCGTGATGAACAGCACCGACATGATGTCGACCCAGATCACCCCGAGGTGCGCGCCGACGAAGTCGAAGAACATCGGCGGGCCGGCCTCTTCGGCGCTGATGCCGTTCGGGTCGGCGATTTTCTCGGGGCCGACCGCCAGGGTGAGCGCCCACGACGAGATCGCGTAGAAGACGCCGATCACGCTCACCGCCAGGAAGGTGGCGCGCGGGATGGTGCGCTTGGGGTCCTTCGACTCCTCGCCGTAGATCGCCGCCGACTCGAAGCCCATGAAGGCGGCGATGCCGAACGCGAGGGCTGCGCCCACCCCGGGGACGAACAGCGCGCCGGGGGTCATCGGCGCCGCCGTGAATCCTTCGGCGGGGTTCGCGAACGAGACGACGTCGAAGACGATCACCACGAGGAACTCGAGGGCGACCAGTACTCCCAGCACCTTCGCGGAGAGGTCGACGCGGTTCACGCCCATGACGCCGACCACGACGATGCCGACGAGCACCCACAACCACCAGGGGCTCGCCCAGCCGGTCTTCTGCTCGATGAACGACGAGACCTGGAAGCCGAACATGCCCCAGATGCCGATCTGCATCGCGTTATACGCGATGAGGGCGAGCACCGACGATCCGATGCCGACCGGCCGGCCGGCGCCCTGGGCGACATAGGAGTAGAACGCGCCGGCGTTGGTGATGAAGCGGCTCATCGCAGCGTAGCCGATGGCGAAGACGCCGAGGACGACGGCCAGCAGGATGTAGCCGAAGGGGATGCCGGTGACATGGGTCACCGACAGCGAGCTCGTGACGCCGCCGGCGACGACCGTCAGCGGCGCCGACGCCGCGACGATCATGAACGCCACGGCGAACACGCCCAGCCGGCGATGCGCGTCGGTGCGCGTCGTCGAGGTGGTGGGTGCGGACATGGAGGGACTCCTTCGTTCAGAGCGGGCTCGGGAGGCCCGATCTGCTCATCCTCCCCATCGCCGCGCGCCGCCACATGGCCAGGGCTGCACGGTTCTTGTCCGGCCCCGCAGAACGAGGGGCTGGGCCTTGCCGGATGGATCGTATACAATGCAAACATCCTTTGAGACCGCGAGGTGATGATGCCTGTGTCTGCCACCCTGTTCCCGGCGACGGTCGCGACGACCGTGACGCGTGAGATCAGCGACTTCCGTGCCGCCGTGAGCGATTCCTTCGTCCCGCTGCAGGTGAGCAGCTCGCATCCCGACCACTTCCGCAGCCTCATGCGCGCCGCCAGCGTCGACGAGGTGCACGTCACCGATCTGCGGGCGACGCCGCACGTCGTCGAGCGCACCCCCGAGCTGATCTCGCGCGGGGACCGTGACTTCTTCAAGGTCAGCCTGATGCTCAGCGGCACCGGCCTGCTCGTGCAGGACGGCCGCGAGGCCGTGCTGAATCCCGGAGACCTCGCCGTCTACGACACGAGCCGCCCGTACTCGCTCGTGTTCGACGACGACTTCCGCACCATGATCGTCATGTTCCCGCGGCACCTGCTGACGCTGCCACCCGATCTCGTCGGCGAGCTGACGGCGGTGCGCATCGCCGGCGACGAGGGGCTGGGAGCGGTGGTCGTGCCGTATCTGAGCCAGCTGGCCGTCAACCTCGATCAGCTGGCGGGCTCGACCGGCGCGCGGCTCGCGCACAGCGCGCTCGACCTGGTCACGACGGTCTTCACGCGCGAGCTCGGCCTCGACGAGGCCGGCGCCGACCCGCACCGCGCACTCATGCAGCGGATCCGGGCCCACATCGACCGCAACCTGGCGTCGACCGACCTGTCTCCGGCATCCATCGCCGCCGCGCACTTCATCTCCACCCGGCACCTGCACGGACTGTTCCAGGAACAGGGCGCGACCGTCTCCACGTGGATCCGCACGCGCCGCCTCGAGCAGTGCCGCCGCGACCTCATCGACCCGGTGTACGCCGACCGCCCGGTCGCCGCCGTCGCCGCGCGCTGGGGGTTCGTGGACGCCGCGCACTTCAGCCGCGCCTTCAAGGCGGCCTACGACATCTCCCCCAGCGAGTACCGCGCCGCGCACTGAGCGAGCGGCCTCCTTGCCCCGCAGGGCACGGCGGTTGACTCTCGGCGCGCGATGCCGCCACAAGCGTTGAAACTCCGGGGGGCTCCGCGAAACATGGGCCTTCGGGACGCCGCACTGACGCGGTGTCCGGCAAAGGAGCATCGTCGTGGTGACCGCACTGCCCGAAACCGCCCGCCAGGTCGTCTTCCCCGCGCGTGACGAGATCAGCGTCCTGACCGCCGCCGTACCGGCGCCCGGGCCCGACGATGTGCTCGTGCGCGTCGCGCTCGTCGGCATCTGCGCCACCGATCTGCACCTGCTGGCCGGGCACATCGGCGACCCCTTCCCGCTCGTGCCGGGCCACGAGTTCGTCGGCGAGGTGGCCGCCCTCGGCGAGCGCGCGGCGGCGGACCGCGGCCTTGCCGTCGGCGACCGCGTCGCCGTCGAGATGCTGCTGCCGTGCCGCTCGTGCGCCCGCTGCCGCGAGGGCCGCTACAACCTCTGCGAGCGCGACGACATGGCGACGGGCCTGCCCCGCGGCCGGCAATACGGCGTGAACATCCCGCGCACGGTCGAGCCCGGCCTGTGGGGCGGCTACGCCGAGTACCTGCACGTGCCCGCCGAGGCGATCGTCCACCGACTGCCGGCCGACCTGCCGTTCGAGCGGGCCGTGCTGGTCGAGCCGCTCGCCGTCGCTCACCGGGCGGTCGCCCGCGGCCGGGTCGCACCCGGCGACCGCGTCGTGGTGATCGGACCGGGGCCGGTCGGCATCCTCACCACGGCAGCGGCGCGCGCGGCCGGCGCCGGCCGCGTCGTCATGGTCGGCACACGCGACGAGCGCTTGGCCCTCGCCACCCGCTTCGGCGCCGATGCGGTCGTCAACAGCCGCACGAGCGACGACCTCGCCCAGGCCGTGCGCGCGGCTCTGGGCGGCGCCGACGCCGACGTCGTCATCGAGATCGCCGGGGTCGCCGCCGCGCAGAATGACGCGGTGCGCCTCGTCCGCCGCGGCGGACGCGTCGTACTCGCCGGCGCCTGTGGAGCCGCCGTGCCGGTGACGTTCCTCGCCGACGAGGAGCTGCTCACCCGCGAGCCCGACCTCCTGCCCAGTTTCCTGTCGGCCGGCGGATTCGAACCCGCCATCGCGCTGCTGACCCGCGACACGTTCCCGTTCGAACAGCTCGTCACCCACCGCTTCGGCCTCGACGACGTCGAGACGGCGTTCGAGACGATCCGCGGGCGCCGCGACGGCGTGCTCAAGGCCGTGCTCGACCCGAGCGCCTGACCGCACCGGCCGGCCCCCGGCATCCACCCATCGAAGGAGACACCGATGACCGATTCACCCACCGATCCCGCGCTCGACGAGTGGCGCACCTACGACGACTTCTCGGCCGGGATCGACACGTACCGGCTGCCGAACTCGTCGCTGGCGGGCACCGCCCTGACGATCACGCTCGACGACGGGTCCGTCGTCACGCTCTCGTTCGGGGAGGATGCCGTCACCTGGTCGGCGACCGGATCGATCACCGCCCCCGAGGACACCGTCGACCCGTACGACGCGGTGGCCGTGCGTGACGATGTCCTCTTCGTCAATCTGCCGCGCACCAGCAGCGACCGCGAGGCGCTGACCCTCGTGTACTCCACCACCACCCATCGCGCACTGGCCGTCGTCTCGCACATCGACGAGCACGAGGTCGAGGGCACCCCCCGGGTGTCGCAGCGCTTCTTCGCGGGGGTCACCGACCAGGGCGAGCCCACCGGAGAGGTGCCCGGCCCGAGCCGCGACCTCATCGGCAAGCGCAACGTCTACCGCTACAGCCCGCACCACCTCTACGAGCACGTCTACATCTCCAGCCAGCGCTACGCGTGGCAGTGCCTCGAGGGCGTGCAGCGCGGCCACGGCGACATGGACCTGTCGACGGTCTGGAAGTTCGCCGACGGCCTGTACCTGTTCTGCTTCCGCGAGTTCCGCATCGCCGTCGCGAGCGTCTGGCTGCACGACCTCGGCTACCAGCTGATGACCACGGGCGTCTTCCTCGGCCTGAACGGCGAGGGGCAGAGCGAGCACTCCCGCGGCGGCGGCCACATCTACCCGCTGGGCTCGGTCGCGTACCCCGACGCCCAGCCCGTCTGAGAGGAACCCCCGTTGAGCAACGCAGACATCATCCGGGCCCACTACGCGGCCTCCGACCGCGGCGACCTCGAGGGCATGCTCGCCCCGTTCGCCGACGACATCCGGTGGACCGAGGCGGCCGGCTTCCCCTACGCGGGCACCTACGTGGGCCCGCAGGCGGTCGCCGAGAACGTGTTCGGGCGCATTCAGGACGAGTGGGACGACTACACGGTCGCGATCGATGAGGTGCTGGATGCCGGCGACAGCGTCGTGGGCGTGGGCACCTACTCGGGCACCTACAAGAAGACGGGTCGCTTCTTCGCGGCGCGCGTCGCCCACGTGTGGCGACTCGAGAACGGGCGGGTCACCGCCTTCGAGCAGTTCTGCGACACCGAACTCGTCGCGCGCGCACTGCGCGACTGAGCCGGGCACTCCGGCACCACGATGCACCACGGCGGTGCGTCGTTTGAGAGAGGCAGGCAACACATGGACAAGAGGAAATTCCTCGCCGCGGCGGCCCTGGCCGTCGCCGGCGCACTGACGCTCGGCGGCTGCGCGGGCACCGGCGGCTCGGACGGCGACATCGTCGTCGGGTCGGTGAACACGAAGAGCGGCGCGGCCACCTTCCCCGAGGCGTCGCAGGCGGCGCAAGCCGTCTTCGACGCGTTCAATGCGGCGGGCGGGCTGGACGGCCGCAAGATCAGCTACAAGGCGCTCGACGACAAGGGCGACCCGGCCACCGCCACGGCCGACGCGCGCGAGCTCGTCGGCAGCGACGAGGCCGTGGCGCTCGTGGGCGGCGCGAGCCTGATCGAATGCGAGCTGAACGCGAAGTACTACGCACAGGAGGGGATCCTGTCGATCCCCGGCATCGGCGTCGACACCGGCTGCTTCGACAGTGACAACATCTCCCCCGCCAATGTCGGCCCGTTCAACGACATGACGCTGACGCTGCTGTACGGCTCGGAAGAGCTGCACCTGGATGACATCTGCGTCCTGCTCGAGATCGCCGGCTCGACACGGCCGACCTATCAGGCCGCGATCGACCGCTGGACGCAGATCACGGGCAAGAAGCCGCTGTACATCGACGACACCGTGCCCTACGGCGCCAGCGACTACACGCCGTACATCGTCAAGGCGCGCGACAAGGGATGCAAGGCGCTCGCGATCAACCCCGTCGAACCCGACGCCATCGGGCAGGTCAAGGCCGCGAACGCACAGGGCTGGGACGACGTGACCTGGCTGTACCTGACCAGCGTCTACAGCGAGAACTTCGCGAAGGCCATCGACAACGCGGGCGCCGGCATCTACGTGCCTGCGGAGTTCTACCCGTTCACCGAGGACAACGACATCAACAAGGAGTGGCGTGACCTTATGAACAAGAACGACATCCCGCTCACGGCGTTCAGCCAGGGCGGATTCCTCGCGGCGAAGCACTTCATCACCGTGCTCAAGACGATGAAGGGCGACATCACCCGCGAGACCGTCACCAAGGCGCTCAAGGACATGACGCCGATCGAGAACAAGATGATCGGCACCGACTACCACTTCGGCGTGGACAACACCGCCGGCTGGCCGATCGTGCTCAAGAGCGGCACCAACGCCTGGGAGAAGGTCGCCGACGACTGGCTGCGGATCCCTGAGAACTGATCCCTCGGGCGGCCCGGCTGCGGCCGGGCCGCCCCTTCCCAAGGAGCACCCATGATCCAAGGAGCCCTCGCGGGCCTCGCCGCCGGCGGCCTGTACGCCGTGCTCGGCGTGTGCCTCACGCTCATGTCGCGCCTCGTGCGCGTCGTCAACTTCTCGCAAGCCGCCACCGGCATGTTCGGCGCCTTCTGCGCGGTGTGGCTGGTCACCCACGCCGGACTCCCCATCTGGCTCGGATCCGTCATCGGCGTGCTGATCGGGGGCCTGCTCTCGGCGGCGATCGGCTGGATCGCGGCCACCTGGCTCAGCGAAGCCGACACCACGACCCGGTCGGCCATGACGGTCGGGCCGCTGCTGCTGCTCATCTCGCTGTCGTTCATCCTCTTCGGCAACAAGCCGCAGCCGTTCGCTCCGATCATCGCGGGTCCGGCCTTCAGCGTCGGCGGCGTCGTGATCAGCCAGGTGACGATCGCCACCGTCGGGCTGGCGGTCGTCGTCGCGATCGGCGTGCACTTCCTGCTCGCACGCACCAGGATCGGCACGCGGCTGCGCGCCCTGTCGGAGCGCCCCACGACCGCGGAGCTGATCGGCATCCGCTCACGCCCGCTGTCGATCGCCGTCTGGTTCGCGACGGGCCTGGTCAGCGCGATCGTGATCATCATCATCGCGCCATCCCAGTCCAACGACGCGACCAGCCTGTCGATGCTCATCGTCCCGGCCGCGGCATCCGCTCTCCTGGGCGGCTTCCGGCGCCTGGACCTCACCGTGATCGGGGGTCTCGTGCTCGGGATGCTGTCGGGCCTGGTCGCTCAGATCGGCCAGGTCTCCGCGGTCCGCAATTTCCTGCCGTTCCTGTTCATCGTCGTGCTGCTGCTGTGGTCGCAGCGCAAGGAGGTGTGGGATGCCGCTCGCTGAGAACCGCTGGGTCCGGGCCGGCTGGCCGCTGCTCGTCGGCGTGGCCGCGATCGTCGTCGGCTACGCGCTGAGCGTCGGCCTGAACGGGTATTTCGTCTTCCTCGCGGTCAGTGCCGTCACCGCCGCCATCGCCATCCTCGGACTGGGCGTGGTGACGGGATCGGCGGGCATGATCGCGCTGTGCCAGCTGACCTTCGCCGCGATCGGCGCATGGGTCGTCGCCGGGCTGAACATCATCCATGCCCCCGGCGGCTTCATCGTCTGGCTCGTGATCGGAGCGGCCGCCGCCGGCGTCGCCGGTGTGCTCGTCGGCCTGCCGGCACTGCGGCTGCGCGGCGTCAACCTCGCCGTGGTGACCCTCGGGTTCGCCGCGGCCGCCGACGTGACGCTCGTGCAGATCCAGTTCCCCGGCTCGGCGGACGGCATCGGCATCGACCGGCCCGGGGCCTTCCAGAACGACCGCTCGTACTTCTTCTTCAGCATCATCGTGCTCGTCGTGTGCGCGCTGGCGGTGTTCTACCTCCAGCGCAGCCGCATCGGCTCGAGCTGGAAGAGCGTGGCCTTCTCCGAGCGCGGCACGGCCGCGGCCGGGCAGAGCGTGCAGTCGGCCAAGCTCACCGCCTTCGCGGTGTCGGCCGCCCTCGGCGGCGTGTCCGGCGGCCTGCTGGCGGGTCAGGTGGGCCTGCCCCTGGCGTCGAGCTTCAGCCCGCTGCAGTCGCTGGCCCTGTACGTGCTGGCGATCATGAGCGGCGCCCATCTCATCGACATGGCGGTGTTCGGCGGCATCCTCTGGGTGCTCGTTCCCGAGCTGCTGAAGAGATGGGGTGTGCCGCAGGACTGGGGATTCGTCATCTTCGGCGTGCTCGGCGTGCAGGCCCTCACCAGCGGAACGAACCTCGGCCAGGGCATCCGGAACCTGATCTGGCGCCGACAGGGCCGCCGGCATGCGACCGCGCACCCTGCCGAGACGATCCCGGAGAGCGCCCTCGAGGGCATCGCCGATCCGGTGACCACGACCACCGTCGCCACCGCGAAGGGCGCGCCGACCGGGCCGGCCGTGCTCACCGTGGAAGGGCTGACCGTGCAGTTCGGCGCGCTGAAGGCGCTCGACGACGTGTCGGTCGAGGTGCCGGCCGGGTCGATCATGGGCCTCATCGGCCCCAACGGCGCCGGAAAGTCGACGTTCGTCGACGCGATCAGCGGGTTCCTGCGCGGGCACGGCGGGCGCGTGCTGCTCGACGGTCACGACCTCGCCGGCCTCTCACCGACCCGGCGGGCGCGCCTCGGCCTGCGCCGCACGTTCCAGCAGGACCGCGTGCCGCCGGCTCTCACGATCGACGCGTACGCGCGCTTCGTCGCGCGGCGCCGGCTCGACGCCGAAGACGTCGAGAGCACCCTCGCGTTCTTCGGCTGCCCGCCCGCGCACACCCGTCTCTCGAGCGTGGACGTGGGCACACGGCGGCTGGTCGAGGTGGCGGCGAACGTGCTGGCGCGCCCGCGCGTGCTGCTGCTCGACGAGCCAGCGGCCGGTCTCTCGCACGAAGAGCACCTGGCCCTGGCCACGCGCATCCGCGAGCTGCCCGAGCGCTTCGGCATCTCGGTCGTCATCATCGAGCACGACCTCGACCTGGTGCGTTCGGTGTGCCCGCGGCTCACGGTGCTCGATTTCGGTCGGGTACTCGCCTCCGGCCCGCAGGAGGACGTGCTCGCCGACCCCGCGGTGATGAAGGCCTACATGGGCGAGACGGAGATGCTGTGATGGAAGAGAGCCTGATCCTCGACGACGTGACCGTCAGCCGGGGCGCGGGGCCGGTCATCTCGCACGTGAGCCTGCGGGTGGCCCCGGGCGAGGTCGTGGCGCTGGTCGGACCCAACGGCGCCGGCAAGACGAGCCTCATCGAGTCGGTGTCGGGGGTGATCGCGCACTCCGGCGGCGACATCCGCATCGGCGAGACCTCGATCGGCAGGCTGTCGCGGGTCGCGCGGGCGCGGCGCGGCATCGTGCACATCGAGCAGGGCAGGGCGGTGTTCCCGTCGCTCACGGTGCGTGAGAACCTGTCGCTGACGGCCCGCACCGATGCCGAGGCCAAGGCCGCGCTCGACCACTTCCCCGAGTTGGAGAAGCGCTGGGACTCCCCCACCGCCCTGCTCTCGGGCGGTGAGCAGCAGATGGTGGTGCTGGCGCGTGCGTTCGCCGCCCGGCCGAAGTTCCTGCTCATCGACGAGATGAGCCTGGGGCTGGCGCCGGTCGTGTTCACCCGGCTGCTGCCGATCGTCTCGACGCTGGCCGAGTCGGGCGTCGGCGTGCTGCTCGTCGAGCAGTTCACGAACCTCGCCCTGGGCCTTGCCCGCGAGGCGCTCGTGGTCGCCGGCGGGCGCGTGACGTACCAGGGCACGGCGCAGCAGCTGCGCGACGACCCGACGATCCTGCACGAGGCATATCTGGGCCGCGCCGCGTAACGGACGAGGGTGGATGCCGCAGCCGGCGGCCCGCGGCATCCACCCGTCTCTACATCCCGGCGTGGTCGAACGCCAGCGTCGGCACGTCGACGATGTGCGCGCCGCCGTCGGTGAGCAGCACCGCGCCGGTGATGTACGAGGACTCCCCCGAGCCGAGGAAGCGCACGACCGACGCGATCTCGGACGGATGCGCGGGCCGGCCGAGCGGCACATCCGCCGTGACGGCGCCGTACGCCTCTTCGCGCGAGTCGAGGCCCGCCTGCTCGGCGAACTCGTCCATCTCCTCATCGGCCATGGGGGTCTGCACCCATCCGGGGCACACCGCGTTCACGCGCACCCCCGAGCGCCCGTAGTCGCGCGCGAGGGTGCGGGTCAGTCCGATCAGGGCGTGTTTGCCGACCGTGTAGCCGGCCACCGAGGGCCCGGCGAACAGGCCCGCCAGCGACGACACGATCACGATCTGGCCCTTCGACTCGACCAGCGCCGGCAGCGCCTCGCGCGCCATCGTGAACGCGGTGGTCAGGTTCGCGCGCAGCGCGCTCTCCCACGCGTCGTCGTCCGTCTCGCCGACCGGCGCGAACCCGTGCCCGCCGGCGTTGGCCACCAGCACATCGAGCCGCCCGAAGCGCGCGAGGGTCTGCTCGACCGCCGCGCGCGCCGCCGTCGTGTCGGCGGCATCGGCGACGATCGCGGTCGCACCGATCGCGGCGGCCACCGCGTCGAGGGGCTCGCGGCGGCGCCCCACGACCACGACATGCGCCCCCTCGGCCGCGTATCGCTCGGCGACCGCAGCGCCGATGCCAGTGCCGCCGCCGGTGATGAGCACGACGCGCCCGGCGCCGTTGTTCCCTGGGAACGTCATCTGGACTCCTCGTCTCAGGCCGGAAACGCCGACCGCGCGCTGTATCCGAAATCGCTCACGAGCCCGGTGCCGTTGACCGGCCGCGAGACCGGCGAGCACAGGAAGGCGACCTGCGCGGCGACCTGCTCGGCCGTCTGCACGGGGAAGTCCTGGCCCGCGAACCCCTCGGCGAGCCCCAGGTCGCCGCGGCTCATCGGGGTGTCGACGACCGACGGACACACCGCGTTCACGCGGATGCCCGCGTCCGCCCACTCCACCGAGGCGGCACGCGCGAGCTGCAGCAGCGCCGCCTTCGACGCGCAGTAGGGCGCCATGCCGGGAGCGGCCACGAACGCCGAGTCGCTGGCGATGACGACGACGGATGCCGCATCCGACCGCTTCAGCTGCGGAACCGCCGCACGCAGCACGAGGAACGCGCCGCGCGCGTTGACGTCGAAGACCGCGTCCCAGTCGGCGACGGGCGTCTGCGCGAGGGGCGTGCCGACGGGTCCGGAGACTCCCGCGCACAGGACCACGAGATCCAGACCGCCCAGCAGTTCGCCCGCGGCCGCGACCGCGGCATCCACCTGCCGTTCATCGGTCACGTCGGCGGCCAGCGCGTGCGCGCCCAGAGCGGCCGCGGCATCCCGCACCGCCTCCTTGTCGCGATCGACCAGCACCACACGCGCGCCCTCGGCGACCAGTGCCGCGGCCACCGCACGCCCGATGCCGCCGGCGGCACCGGTGACCAGCGCGGCGCGTGAGCCGATGCGCAGATCCATGTCGTTCCTCCTCGATCGCCCTGCCATCATCGCCGCAGGCCCGCCCCGCGCGAACGTTCTCTGCGCTGTCGAAACAGCCGCCCGCGCGCTGCGTCAACATCCGGAGGAACACGCGGGCGAGGATGGAGACGGACCCGCGAGCGAAGGAGCACACGTGACCGAAACGAACCTCTCCGACACCAGCACCTGGCTGCCGTTGGACGGACTGGCGCCCGGATTCGACGCCAACAAGGCACCCCTCTCGCACGCGCTGGACGGCCGCACGTTCACGGTCGTCGATGACCGAGGCACGCGCATCGCGCACACGTTCGGCGAGGGCAGCGTGTCATGGGTGTACGAGCCGGGGGCGTCCGACCCGACAACACCTGCGGCACAGACCGACGCGTGCGAGGTGTTCGAGGTCGACGACGACCTCTTCTACGCGCAGTTCCACCACGACTACCTGCCGCACGAGGCGGTCTCGCTCTTCCTCGACCTGCGCAGCGGGCACGCGCTCGCGGTCATCAGCGACATCGGCGCGGCGGCACCCGGGCGCACGGCCGTGCAGCAGATCTTCGCGCCGGGGCGCATCGAAGAGCTCGACCAGACGGGCGCCGCCCCCGCCCCCACGACCGAGCTCATCGGCCGCCGCGCGCTGTGGGTGTACTCGAGCGAGCATGCCTACGAGCACGTCTACCTCTCGCCGCACTGGTACACCTGGCAGTGCCTGGCCGGCCCCGAGCAGGGCCTGGCCGACACCGATGAGCAGACGACCTGGCGGCTGCGCCCGGGCATCTGCGTGTTCGCGTGGCGCGAGAAGGTCATCCCCTGCGCGTCGGTGACCGTCGCCGACCACCGCGACCAGCGCGCACTGCGCTCGCACGGCGTGCTGTTCGGCGTCGACGAGGCCGGCACCGGCCAGACCCACTTCACGTTCGGCGCGCACGGTCGGCTGCTCTCGAACACCGTGCATCCGGATGTCTACGACCCCGCGCTGCGGGGAGAGGCGGGGTGGGATGCCGCGGCCGCCGCGCCGGCTGCGGCCGGCGCCGCTGGGCTCGCGCACGCACCCGAGGAGGACCGCTGACATGGCCGCCGACCTCATCCTGACCGGCGGCGTGGTCCGCACCGTCGACGCCGATCGGCCCATGGCTGAGGCCCTCGCGATCGGGCGCGGGCGCATCCTCGCCGTTGGCACCGCCGCCGAGGTGCTCGCGCACCGCGGCCCCGGCACCGAGGTCCGCGACCTTGCCGGTGCCGCCGTCTACCCCGGCTTCGTCGACGTGCACAACCACCACGCGATGGCCGGGCGCACCGACCTGTTCGAGCTGGCCCTGCCGCCCGCGCTCGGCCTCGACGAGATCCTCGACCGTGTGCGCGCACAGGCGCAGACCCTGCCCGCCGATGCCTGGATCATCGGCGGGGCCGTCGCCTCGACGCTGCTGCCGACGCTCGGCTCGACCGCGATCCGGCAGCGGCTCGACGAGGCCGCGGGCGGACGCCCCGTGATGATCGTCGAGGACTCCCGGCACAACCGCTGGGCGTCCACGCGTGCGCTCGAGCTCGCGGGCATCACCGCCGGGTCGGTGCCGGCCGGCGGAGTGACGGTGCTCGACCCGGTCGACGGCACGCCGACCGGCGTACTGCTGGAGGCCGCGGGCATCCCGGTGCAGGAGGCCTATGACCGCAGCGGAGGGCTGGATGCCGCGCAGCACCGCGCCGCGTCGCGCCGCGGCGTCGAGATCGCGAACTCGTACGGGATCACCGCCTTCCAGGACGCGGGCGTCTCGGTCGACATCCTGACGGCGCTCGCCGACCTCGACACCGCCGGCGAGCTGAACGGCTGGGTCGTCTCGTCGCTGCTGATCAACGACGAGATCTTCGGGTTCGCCCCGCTCGGCCGCGAGCTGCTCGCGCGCGGCGAGGAGTTCCGCACCGCACACCACCGGCCCGACTTCGTCAAGATCTTCCTCGACGGGGTGCCGCCGGCACGCACGGCGTCGTTCCTCGAGCCGTATCTGCCCGACGACGCGCACGGCGCGCACTTCCACGGCACGACGACGATGGGGCCCGACGAGCTCTACGGCTGGCTGCGTCTGGTGGCCGAAGAGGGTCGCGGTGCGAAGATCCACTGCACGGGCGACGGCTCGGCGCACCTCGTGCTCGACACCGTCGAGCGGCTGCGCGACGAGGGCTTCGCCGATGCGCGCTTCCACATCGCGCACGGGCAGTTCCTCGCCCTGTCCGACATCCCGCGGCTCGCGCGGCTGCGCGTGACGGCCGACATCTCGCCGTTCATCTGGTTCCCCGGAGTGATCCCGCAGGCCCTGGCCGACGTGCTCGGCGACGAACGCGTCAGCCATCTGCAGCCCAACCGCGCGCTCATCGACGCCGGCGCGCTCGTCGCCGGAGGATCGGACTGGCCCGTCTCGGAGTCGCCGAACCCCCTCGAGGGCATGCAGGGCCTGGTGACCCGCGCCGACCCGCTGCGCCGGGCGCCCGGAGTGCTCGCGCCCGAGCAGGCGATCACCGCCGAAGAGGCGCTGCAGGTGTTCACGCTCAACGCGGCGACGGCCATGGGGCTGGACGCCGAGACCGGATCGCTCGTCGCCGGCAAGTCCGCCGACTTCGTCATCCTCGACCGCGACGTGATCGCCGGCCCCGCCGACGCGATCATCGACGGCGTTGTGCGGGAGACCTGGTTCGCAGGCCGGCAGGTCTACGCGGCCTGACGTGCGATGCGGGATGCCGCGGCTGCGCCTCCGGCGCGGGCCCGCGGCATCCCGCACCATCTGTTCGGCAGTCACCTTCTGCAACCCCGCGTCGCGAACACCCGCAGAAACCGACTGCCGAACATCAGAGGCCGCGCCGCGTGAGAGGCCGCGGCGCGTGAGAGGCCGCGCCGCATGAAAGCCCGCGGCGCGTGAGGGGCCGCGCCGCGTCATCCACCCCGCCGCGGCACCCCACCCTGTCCGCCCGTCCACCAACTGTTCGGCAGTCGATATCTGCAACCCCGCCGCGCGAAGACCCGCAGATATCGACTGCCGAACAACGGCCGGGGTCAGGCGCCGAGCTCCTCCAGCAGGAAGCGCGCGCCCTGCTCGCCGATCAGCACCGCGGGCGCGTTCGTGTTGCCGGTCGTGATGCGCGGCATCACCGACGCGTCGACGACCCGCAGCCCCGACACCCCGCGCACGCGCAGGCGCGGGTCGACGACGGCGTCGTCGCCGGATCCCATCCGGCACGTGCCGACCTGGTGGTGGTATGTCACGACGGTGCGGCGGACGTAGTCCTCAACCTCGTCGTCACCCACCGACGGGCCCGGGTACACCTCGACGGCGCCCCACTCGTCGGCCAGCGCGGGCTGCGCGCCGATACGCCGACACTGCTGCACCGAGGCGACGAGGGATGCCACGTCCGCGGCGTCTTCGAGCGCCGCGAGGTCGATCGACACGGGGTCGTCGAGCCCCGGCCCGGAAAGCCGCAGCCGCCCGCGCGAGGCCGGCCGCACGATGCCCGCCATGAGCGAGAAGCCGTCGTCGCCGACCGGCTCGAGGTCTTCGCCGTACATCGGCACCGAGAAGTGGATCGGCTGCGTGTCGGGTTCGTCGAGCTCGGGCTTCGACCGCCAGAACGCGTGCGTCTGCGTGACCGACACCCCCGAGACCGGCGCCCCGACCGGCCGAACCGTCGTGCGGAAGATCACCGGCGACAGCAGGTGGTCGTGCAGGTTCTCGCCGACCGCCGGCGCGTCGCGCACGACGTCGATGCCGAGCGCCGACAGCTCGGCCGCCGGGCCGATGCCCGACCGCAGCAGGATCGCCGGCGAATCCAGCGCACCCGCGCACAGCACGACCTGGTCGGCGCGCAGCTCGCGCATCTCGCCGTCCTGCCGGTACCGCACGCCCACCGCGCGTCCGTCTTCGATGATGACGGAGTGCACGTGGCATCCCGTGCGCAGATCGATGCGCGAACGCACGGGCTTGAGGTACGCGGTCCACGTGTTGACGCGATGTCCGTCGACGAGCGTGACCTGCTCCTGCGAGACGCCGTCCTGCGACGCCCCGTTGTAGTCGAGGTTGTGCTCCAGCCCCTCCTGCACCGCGGCATCCAGAATCGACCGCTGAATAGGCACGAGCGGGTAGTCGTCGGTGACGGGCAGGATGCCGTCGGCACCGTGCAGTTCGGATGCCCCGCGTCCGAACGCCTCGATGTCACGGTAGACGGGCAGTACGGCATCCCACGACCACTCGGGTCCGGCGACCTGCGCCCACCCGTCGTAATCGCTGCGTGCGCCACGCACCCAGATCATCGCGTTGAGGGCGTGCGAACCGCCGAGCACCTTGCCGCGGGGCAGGTGCAGCCGGCGCCCGGCGGCGTGCTCCTGCGGGACGGTGCGGTAGTCCCAGTCGTCGGGCGAGTGCCAGAGCTCGCCGGCACGGCTCGGGTCGTCGATGGCGGGGTTGGTGTCTTCTCCCCCGGCCTCGAGCAGTGTCACATGCGCGCCGGCATCGGCGAGACGGCGGGCCATGACGCAGCCCGCCGATCCGCCGCCGACGACGATCACCGATGCATTGGTCGTCATCGCGGTGCCTCAGCCGTTGATGACCTGCGGAACGGAGACGCCCTTGAGGCCGGCGACGCCGAACTCCTGGCCGTAGCCCGAGCCCTTCACGCCGCCGAACGGAACGTCGGGGTGCAGGCCACCGTGCGAGTTGATCCACACGGTGCCCGACTGGATGCGCGCGGCGACCTTGCGCGCCGCGTCGCGGTCGCCCCAGACCGAGCCCCCCAGGCCCGCGTCGAGACCGTTGGCCCGTGCGACCGCGTCGTCGACGTCCGTGTAGCGGATGATCGGCAGCACCGGCCCGAACTGCTCCTCGTCGACGAGCGCTGTGCCGTCGCTCACGTCGGCGACAAGCGTGATCGGGTAGAACAGCTCGCCCAGCTCGGTCGCGGGCGCGCCGCCGGTGACGACGCGGCCGCCGTGGGCCTTCGCGTCTTCGACGAGCCGGTTGACGATGTCGAACTGCTGCTTGTTCTGCAGCGGGCCGAGCACGTTGTCTTCGCTGAGGCCGTTGCCCATCGGCGTGGCCGCGGCGATCTGCGCGAGCTGGTCGACGACCTCGTCGTAGATCGAGTCGTGCACATACAGGCGCTTGAGCGCGGCGCAGGTCTGGCCGGTGTTGATGAATGCGCCCCAGAAGAGGTCCTGTGCGATCGCGGCCGGGTCGGCGCCGGGCAGCACGATGCCGGCGTCGTTGCCGCCGAGCTCGAGGGTCAGGCGGGCGAGGTTGCCGGCCGAGCTCTCGATGATCTTGCGGCCAGTGGCGGTCGAGCCGGTGAACATCACCTTGTCGACATCGGGGTGGGCGGCCAGCCGTGCGCCGACCTCACGGTCGCCCGAGACGGCGATCAGCACGTCGGCGGGCAGCACCTCGTTCATCACGGAGACCAGTGCCAACACGCTCAGTGGGGTGTACTCGCTGGGCTTGACGACGACGGTGTCACCCATCCGCAGCGCCGGGCCGATCTGCCAGATCGCGATCATGAGCGGCCAGTTCCACGGACCGATCGCACCGACCACGCCCACCGCGCGGTAGTGCAGCTCGGCGTGGGTCTCGCCGTCGTCGACGAGCACCTCGGGCTCGAGCGGAGTCGTCGCGGCCGACCGCAGCCAACCCGAGCACGCGCCCAGTTCGAAGCGGGCGTTGGGGCCGTTCAGCGGCTTGCCCTGCTCGCGGGAGAGGATGCGCGCCAGCGTCTCGGCGTTCGCGTCGATCGCATCGGCGGCCTTCAGCAGCAGCTCGCGGCGCTCGTCGTGACCGCGGGCCTCCCACGCCGGCTGCGCGGCCTTGGCGCGCGCGATCGCGTCGTCGAGGTCGGCGACGGTCTGCTCAGGGGCGCGGCCGAGCACCTCGCGGGTGGCGGCATCGAGGATCTCACGGCCCGTGCCTTCCGGCGCCTGCACGCGGTCGAGCAGCGCGGTCTCTTCGGGGGTGAGCGGGGAATCGGACATCGGTGTCTCCTTCGTGACGACGTCGTGTGCGCACCGGCGGCGGGCCGCACCTGTTCTCATTGTCCGTCGCCGCAGGGCGGCGAGGTTGACTGCCAGCGCAGGGGCCTCGTCCGCCCGCGAACGGTCGCCCTAGAATGGGCGACGAAACGGGATGCCGTCGCCCGATCCGCTCGGAGGTGCGATGCGTGTGGCTCACCGCTCTGTGAACGCCAAACGTGCCCTGCAGATCGTCGGTGCGGTCCTCGCCGCTGCGGCAAGCATCGTGTCGGGCATTCTCCCGAGCTTCGAGAGTGTCACGACGGATTCCTCAGGCCACGAGACGATCACCACCCAGAGTCTTCTCCAGGTCCAAGGCCCGGCATTCCTGGTCGTGCTCTTGATCCCCGTCGTCGTCACGCTGATCCCGCTGTTCCTGCGCGGGCGCGCGTGGATAGTGGCATCCGTCATCGTGGCGGCCCTGCTCGTCGCATTCGCGATCGCCGGCGCGCTCAGCATCGGCGGGTTCTATCTCCCTGCAGCCGTCATCGAGACCGTGGCGACCTTCTTCCCCGTCCGCGGCAATCGGCGGACGTCATGATCGGATGGCCGAGAACACCACGGGCCCGCCGCTCTTCCGGAACGCCGTCTCACCGAGACAAGGGATTCCCGCCGAACCACGGGGCGACGCCCCAGGTCTCAGCAGAAATCCCCTGTCTCGGCGGCGGCGCAGCCGCCACCGCGGCATACCTGCGAGCCCCTCAGGCCTTCGGCACGTTCTCGTCGGAGTTGTAGTTGCCGTCGCCCGACAGCGAGATCGCGTTGAAGCGGATCGGGCGCGTGATCGTGCCCCAGTCCAGCGGGCAGTGCCGCGTGCCCGCGGGGATGTAGACGGCGCCCGAGCTGTTGATCGTGTACTTCTCGCCCTCGATCCACAGGTAGGCCTCACCGCCGAGGTCGTGCGGGTCGTCGGGGTCGCTGCCGAGGAAGACGAGCACCTCGTCGTAGTCGTGCTGGTGCTCGTTGACCCAGTGGCTGCCCTCTTCGGTGGGCAGGATCCACGAGTAGGTCATGTGCACCTTCGACTGGGGCACGTCTTCGGCGCGCATCAGCGCGAACGCGTCGCCGATGTGCGAGGGCCGGGGCTCTCCCGTGGCGACGGCGCCCTCGTTGACGAGGTCGTCGCTGGTGTCGCCCATGTGCCGCACGATGAGGTGCTCGTATGTGCCGGTCATCCGCTGTCTCCTTCAGAGCTGGTCTGTGTGAGAACCCACGGTAAGAAGAGGCGGGATGCCGCGGCCATGCACTCATGTCGGATGAAATGGCACTTCCACCCGCGAATGGCACTCCCGTACGCGCGACGGGGACTGGCGACGGGCTTGCATCTGCGCGCACGTCGCTCGTCGCAGCGCGCGGCATCCCTCCCACGCGACCGGTCGCTCCCGCAGAGTGGAGTGCGGGGACGTCATCGGCGACGCTCCCGGACGGAGGACCGCCGTGGCCAGGCGCACAGCATTCGCGGAGTACAACATCGAGCACCGCTGGACGACCCTGCGCGGTTCCGCGCTGGTGGGCTCGTTCGTGGAGGACGGGCCGGGTCCCCACACCACCGTGCCGCACCGCCACGATTTCGTGGAGCTCATCTGGCTGTCGTCGGGGTCGGGAACGCACACGATCGACACCTCGGAGTTTCCCGCGCGGCCGCGCACGCTGCACATCGTCGCTCCCGGTCAGGTGCACTTCTGGACGCCCGCGGCGACACCGCTCGACGGCACGCTGGTGCTGTTCCGCGAGGAGTTCCTCACCGGTCCCGGCGGGCTGCCCGCCCGCGTCTGGGACGGAGGGATGGCCGTGCCCGATGCGGCGACCGGCGAGCGGATCGATCGGATGCTCCGCGAGCTGGAGATCGAGCTGGCGGGCGCCGCGTCGGACCGTGACACCGTCGTGCGCTACCAGCTGTCGGCGCTGCTGAGCGTGTGCTCGCGCGCGATGGTGTCGCCCGCACAGCCTCGCCACATGCTGGCGGTCGCCTTCGAGCACCACGTGCATGCGCACCTGAGCGCCGCGCTGACGGTCACCGGCAGCGCGCGTGCGCTGAACGTCACGCCGAACCATCTGACCGAGGTCGTCACCGCCGACACGGGTCGTCCTCCGGGGGCGATCATCCGCGCCGCCGTGCTGCTGGAGGCGCAGCGCCTGCTCACCCGCACGACGATGAGCTGCGCGCAGGTCGCCGCCGCGCTCGCGTTCGACGACCCGTCGTACTTCTCCCGCTTCTTCCGTCGCGAGACCGGCGTGACGCCCTCCGTCTACCGCACCGAGCGCCGACTCACCGCCGCCTGATCGCGCCTTCAGCCCGGCACGAGAGGATGGGGGCATGCCGCAGACCTTCACCGCCCGCGCCGTGCTCCTCGACATGGACGGCACGCTCGTCGACTCCACCGCCGTCGTCGAACGACTCTGGCTCGAGTGGGCCGCCGAGCACGGGCTCGACGACGACCGGGTCCTCAGCGTGATCCACGGCCGGCAGGGCCACGAGAGCATGGCGATCCTGCTGCCCGACCGCGACCCCGCGATCAACCGCGCCGAGAACGCGCGAATGCTCACCGCCGAGGGCGTCGACACCGAGGGCGTGGTCGCTGTGCCCGGGGCATCCACTCTTCTCGACGCTCTTCTGAGCACCCCGCACGCACTGGTGACCTCGGCCGACGAGCGGCTGGCCACGGCGAGGATGGATGCCGCGGCACTGCGCGTGCCGGAGGTGCGCGTGACCGCCGAGCACGTGAGCCGCAGCAAGCCCGATCCCGAGGGCTTCGTGCGCGGAGCGGAGATTCTGGGCGTGGCCCCGCAGGACTGCATCGCGTTCGAGGACTCGGGCGCCGGAATCGCCGCGGCGCTGGCCGCGGGCACGACCGTCATCGGCGTCGGCGAGCGCGCCCGCGGCCTCGGAGCCGCCGCCGTCGTCGCCGACCTGACCGAGGTGCGCGCCCGCCGGGTGGACGGCGGCATCGAGATCTCGGTGGGCTGAGCGCCACAGAGGAACGCGCGTTTCGTGCGTTCTGTGCGCGGGCGCGAACGGGTCGCCGTCCAGCCGCCGGTGCGACAATTGCCCTCGGCGCACACCCGACCGCCGACGACCGGTGTGCACCCGAACCCGCCCGCGACGAAGCAGGAGAGACGGATGGCACGCAGCAGTATTCGCCTGTCGACGAACATCCTCCGCACCCAGATCGCCGTGCTGCTCGGAGCACTGCTGGTCGCGTTCGGGCTGTCGCTGTGGCAGTCGCACGAGCTGCTCGTCCACCAGTTCGAAGAGCGTGCGCTGGCCATCGCCAACACGGTGACCGTCGCCCCCGGCATCGCCGACGCGGTCGTGGCCGGCGATCCGAGCGGCGTCGTCCAGGCGCGCGCCGAGTCGATCCGGCGCTCGACCGGGGCCCTGTTCGTCGTGGTCACCGACGACCACGGCATCCGCTACTCGCACCCAGTGCCCGAACGGATCGGCGAGCACGTCTCCACCGACCCGAGCGGGGCGCTGTCCGGCAAGACGGTGGTCAACATGGAGCACGGCACCCTCGGCCTGTCGGCGCGCGCGAAGGTGCCGCTGCGCACCGACGCGGGCCGGATCGTGGGCGAGGTGTCGGTCGGCATCGACGCCGAGGAGATCGCCGCGAGCCTCTGGCGGCTGCTGCCGTCCATCGCCCTGTATTCGGGCATCGCGCTGACGGTGGGGGTCGTCGGCTCGCTCTTCCTGGCACGGCGTCTCAAGCGACAGACGTTCGGTCTCGAACTGAACGAGATCGCGACGCTGCTGCAGGAGCGTGAGGCCATGCTGCACGGTGTCGCCGAGGGGGTGATCGGCATCGGTCCGTCGGGACGGATCGCCCTCATCAACGACGAGGCGAGACACCTTCTCGGCCTCGGCGATGCCGACGTCGGGGCACGCGTGGACGATACGACTCCGGCCGGACGCATCCGCGACATCCTCACCGGGGCGGTGGCCGGCACCGACCTGGTGGTGCTCACCGATGAGCACTGCCTCGTGATGAACCGGATGCCGGTGTCGATGCAGGGACGCGACCTCGGCCACATCGTGACGATCTCGGACCGCACCGAGCAGGAGGGGCTGCTGCGCGAGCTCGACAGCGTCCGCGGACTCACCGACGCCCTCCGCGCGCAGCAGCACGAGTTCGCGAACCGTGTGCACGCCCTCTCTGGCATGCTCGAGCTCGGCCGGTTCGACGAGGCCGTCGACTACGTTGCGGAGCTCTCGGCCACGGCGACCGATCTCGCGACGCGCCTGCAACGGCAGATCGCGAGTCCGCAGCTCGTGGGGCTGCTGGTCGCCAAGTCCGTCGTCGCGTCCGAGCGCGGGGTGATGCTCGTGCTCACCGACGAGTCGGACCTCGCCGAGGGCGAGGCCGACGCGCGGGCACTGCTGACAGTGCTCGGCAACCTCGTCGACAACGCCATCGACGCCGCGGTCACGGGACCCTCCCCGCACCGCGTCGAGGTCGACGTGCGGTGCATCGGCGACAGCGTGCGCGTGCGCGTGCGCGACAGCGGACCGGGAGTCGCGCCCGAGATCGCCGAGGAGGTCTTCGAGGACGGCTTCTCGACGAAGCCCGACGAGGGTCTGCGCCGTCGTGGTCTCGGTCTCGCCCTCGTGCATCGCGTCGTCGCGCAGCATGCCGGCCGGATCGAGGTCTCCTCCGGTCCCGGCGCCGTGTTCACCGTGACACTGCCCCGCGACGGTGCCGCGGGCGCCGCCGTGCCCACGGAGGCGACGGCATGACCGACGACGGCGCCCCCATCCGCACGCTCATCGTCGACGACGACTTCCGTGTCGCCGAGATCCACGCGGGCTTCGTGTGGAAGGTCCCCGGGTTCGAGGTCGTCGGCATCGCGCACTCGGCCGCCGACGCCCTCGAACAGGTGCACACGGCCCATCCCGATCTCGTGCTGCTCGATCTGTACCTGCCCGACGGTTCGGGGCTCGACGTCATACGCCGGCTGGCCGAAGAGCCCTCCCCGCCCGGCGTGATCGTCATCTCCGCCGCGCGCGACCTCGCCCATGTCCGCGCCGCGATCGCCCAGGGGGTGGTGCACTACCTGGTCAAGCCGTTCCGCTTCGCCGCGTTCTCCGAGCGCCTCACCGCCTTCCGCGATCTGCATCGCCGACTCGAAGACCTCGACTCCCGGCGGGCCGAGGCCGACCAGCACGAGGTCGACGGCCTCTTCCAGCTGATGCGCACCGGCACCATCGCCACCCCGCCGAAGGGGCTGTCGGCCGAGACGATGCGCGCGGTGCGCGATCTGCTGCGCACGACCGCCGGCGATGTGTCGGCATCCGATGTCGCGCAGTCCCTCGGCATGAGCCGACCCACCGCACAGCGCTACCTGTCGGCGCTCGCGCAGCAGGGCGTCATCGAGATGCGGTTGCGCTACGGCACCACCGGCCGCCCCGAGCACCGGTACCGCATCGCGGCGAAGTGAACGTCGCGATGCGGTCTCACCACGCGATGTCGACCCCGCAGTCGGTGGCGAGGGAATGCAGGTCCGCGACGGTCTTCTCCGGAAGACGGATGCCGCCGCCCGCCGCCCGATTCCGGTTCTCCAGCTCTCCCGGGTAGAGGATCTCGTCCACGCCCGGCGCGCGGCGCACGTTCTTGACCTGACCGATGAGCACGCCCATCCGGCGGTCGAACTCCGCCGGCGGCTGGAACCCCGCGATGTCGATCGCGATCGCGACGTGGCCGGCCCCGCTGTGCGCATCGGGCTGCCAGGGCCCACCCACGTCGAGCCCGTACGACGAGCCGGTGAGCACTCCCGAGAAGACATCCATCATGAACGAGATCGCGTACCCCTTGTGCCCGCCCATGGGCAGGACGACCCCGCCGTCCAGGGCCGCCGCGGGGTCCGTGGTCGGCCGGCCCGCCGCGTCCAGTGCCCAGCCGTCCGGCAGCTGTTCGCCCTTCTCGGCGGCGGCGTAGATCTTGCCGCGCGCGACACCGGTGTTCGCGATGTCGAGCACCGCGGCATCCCCTCGTCCGTCCGGCGTCGCGAACGACCAGGGATTCGCCCCGACCGCCTTGTCGAGCCCGCCCCAGGGCGCCATCGCGGGCGAGCCGTTGGTCGTGAGGATCGCCGCGCATCCGGCGGCCGCGGCCCGACGGGTGAAGTACGCGGCCGTGCCGAAGTGGTTCGAGTTGCGAACGCCGACCGCGCCGACCCCGTACTCCTTCGCGCGGGCCACCGCCAGGTCCATCGCCCGCGCCGTCACCACCTGGCCGACGCCCGCGTTGCCGTCGACGCTGACCAGCGCGCCGCGGTCGGCGAGCACGGTCAGGCGGGTGACGGGGTCGATGCGGCCGGTGCGAAGCCGCGCGGCGTACCAGGGCAGCCGCAGCAGCCCGTGCGAGGGGTGGCCCCACTCCTCGGCGACGACGAGCGAGTCCGCGACGAGCTCCGCGTCCTCGTCGGGAACGCCGAGTGCGGCCAGGATGCGCGCGGCGAAGTCCCGCAGCCGGTCGGGCGGAACGACGGTGTCGGTGTGCATGGCGTCCTCCTCAGAACCCCTTGATGATGAGACGGTCGTGGGTGACCTCGGGGTCGCCCACGACGAGGTCGTGGATGAGTGCCCGCCACCGCGGGTACGCGGTGCCGGAACGGAAGCCCTCGAGATGGTCGCCCACGCTGTCCCACTCGATGCACACCAGGTACGTCGAGGGGTCCTCGAGCGAGCGCCGCACCTCGAAGGAGCGGCAGCCGCTCGCGTCCTGGAACAGCGCCGCAGCGTCGGTCGCGGCCGCCTCGAAGGCGGGTTCGGCGCCCGCTCGCACGCGCACACGCGCCGTCTCACGACAGGCACGGCCGTCGGCGACGGCGCCCGCCTCGCCGTCGACACGGCGGACCTCACCGGTCGCCGCCACGCGACGGGTCGCGTCGACCGACGCGTACGTCCAGAAGATGGCCATGGGCTCGGTCGTCGAGTCGTTCTCGAAGTGATGGGCGATGTTCGCCGGCACGAAGGTGGTGTCGCGCCGGCCCAGCCGCGTGCGCACCCCGTCGATGTCGACGATGGCGGTGCCCTCGATGATCATCACGCTCTCCACGCAGTTGTGACTGTGGTGGGCGATCGACGCGCCGGGGGCGAACTCGGTGGTGCCGTTGAGGAACGAGGTCGCCCCGATCTCGCGGGTGACGAGCGGGACGGTCCGTGCTCCGCCGCCGCGGTCGATACCGGGCAGATCGGCGGGCACGAGGACGCGCGGCGGCCAGACGGTCATGACGGCTCCTTCTCTGCGACGGCACCGGCCTCGGGATCCGAGGGCACCCCGAGTCCCGAAGCAGCGGCGACGAGCAGCATGATGCTGCTCGCCCCGAGGACGCCCGCCGCTCCCGCGGCGGCGGCGAGCACGCCCAGCGTGGCCGGCAGCACCGTCTGCCCGAGACGGTTCGCGGCGAGCCGCATCGACATCGCAAGGGCGCGGGTGCCGGGCGGGGCGATGAGCGAGATCCACGACATCGTGATGGGCTGGCAGATGCCGATCACGAAGCCGTAGCCGCAGGCGAACGCGATCAGCACGCCGGCCGGCAGATCGAAGACGAACGCGCCGAGCATGAGCGCCGACGCGAGGATGCTGCCCACCAGCAGCCAGCGCCGCCCGAAGGCGTGCGAGAGCACCCCGAGGAACAGCCGCGAGAACATCGAGAAGCCCGACCGGGCGACGAGCATCGCGCTGATCACTATCGCCGGCAGGCCCCGCTCCTGCCCGACCAGCGGGGCGTACGCGATGAAGATGTCGACCGAGGCGAGGACGAGACTGCCCGCGATCAGCGCGTTGGGCAGCCCCTTCGTCGACAGCACCCCGCGGGCCGCGCGCAGCATCCCCTGCCGTTCCGGCGAGAGAGCGCGTGCAGGGCTGCGGATCAGCAGCGAGACGATGAGCATGAGCGCCGCGCATCCCAGGCTCACCGCGAAGATGAGCCCGACCGGCGGCATCTGGGGTGTGCCGCCGGGCAGCACGAGCAGTGCGGGCCCCACGGTCTGCCCGAACGCGACGGCGAAGCCGTAGATGCCGAAGGTCGTGTCCGAGCGCCCCGCGGTGGAGATCGCGCCGACGTACGACTGCTCGCCGAGCACCGTGAACATCTGCCCGCAGCCCAGCAACACCGAGGCCGCGATCAGGAACGCCAGCGATCCGTGGCCCGCGACCGCGACCCCCGCGGCGGCCGCGACGGTGACCGCGCCGATCACCATGCCGCGTCGCTCGCCGATGAGGTCGACCACGCGCCCGGCGGGCAGGGCGAGGAACAGCGCGGGGAGCGCGTAGAACGCGGAGAGCACACCGAGCGCGGCCGGCGACGCACCGAGCCCGAGGGCCGCGTACGACAGCGACGGACGCATGCCGAAGATGATGATCTGCATGAGGGCGGCATGGATCAGCAGCAGCACCAGACCACGCCGCCCGGGAGCCATCAGCGGCTCTCCGTCGCGACACCCGCGCGCGCCCGCTGGTGGCGCAGCACGAACGTCATCACTCCGCCGTGCCGGTACAGCTCGCGCTCTCTCGGGGTGTCCAGGCGCACGTCGACGTCGAAGGCACGCCCGTCGGCGCGGATCGTCACCCGTTCGGCGGCGGGGTCGGCCAGTCCGACCACGTCGATCGTCTCGTCGCCGGCCAGTCCGAGCGACTCGGCGGTGTCGCCCGGACGGAACTGCAGGGGCAGAATGCCCATTCCGATGAGGTTCGCCCGGTGGATGCGCTCGAACGACTCGGCGAGCACGACCCGCACGCCCAGGAGGGCGGGGGCCTTCGCGGCCCAGTCGCGCGACGAGCCGGTGCCGTATTCCTTGCCCCCGATCACGACGAGCGGGACACCGGCGGCCCGGTAGTCCTGCGCGGCGTCGAAGATCGTCTGCTGCGCTCCGCCCGCGAGGAAGTTGCGCGTGTATCCGCCCTCGACGCCCGGCAGCAGCCGGTTGCGCAGGCGCACGTTGGCGAAGCAGCCGCGCATCATCACCTCGTGGTTGCCGCGTCGTGACGCGTAGGTGTTCAGCGCCGCCGGTGCGACGCCCTGCCCGGCGAGGTACCGGCCGGCCACCGATGCCGCCGGGATGGCGCCGGCGGGCGAGATGTGGTCGGTGGTGATCGAGTCGCCGAGCAGCGCGAGCACCCGCGCCCCGCGGATGTCGCCGGGCTCCTGGGCGTCGGCGCCCATTCCGTCGAAGAACGGGGGATGCCGGATGTAGGTGCTGCCCGGATCCCAGTCGAAGACCGCCCCGTTGGGCGCATCGAGCCCCTTCCAGCGCTCGTCCCCGGCGAAGACGTCGCGGTAGGCGGTGGCGAACATCTCCGGGCTCAGCGCCTGCTCGACGAGGCGCGCGACCTCGTCCTCGCCCGGCCAGAGATCGGCCATCCGCACCGGCCGGCCCGCGGCATCCACCCCCAGCGGCTCGGTCGCGAGGTCGATGTCCATGGTGCCGGCGAGCGCGTAGGCGATCACCAGCGGCGGGGAGGCGAGGTAGTTCATCCGCACGTCGGGGTTGATGCGTCCATCGAAGTTGCGGTTGCCCGAGAGCACGGCGGCCACCGCGATGCCCTCGGCGCGCACGGCGTCCTGCACCGCGGGGATGAGCGGCCCGGACGCCCCGATGCACGTCATGCAGCCGTAGCCCGCGGTGGTGAACCCGAGCGCATCCAGCGGAGCGGAGAGCCCCGCCCGGTCGAGGTAGTCGGTGACCACGAGCGATCCCGGTGAGAGCGTCGTCTTCACCCACGGCCTGCTGCGCAGGCCGGCGGCGACCGCGTTGCGCGCGAACAGCCCCGCCGCGATCATCACCGCAGGGTTCGAGGTGTTCGTGCACGAGGTGATCGCGGCGATCGCGACGGCCCCATGGCCGAGGTCGACCGGCCCGCCCGGCAGCCCGACGGTGAAGCGCTGCGCCGGGTCGGTCGGTCCGTCGGGCACCGCCGGCAGCAGATCGGGCAGCGTGCGGCGGTGCGACGCGCGCGCCTCGCTGAGCGGCACCCGGTCCTGCGGGCGGCGCGGCCCCGCCAGCGACGGCGTCACCGTGCCCAGGTCGAGCTCGATGACCTCGGTGTAGGCGGCCTCGTGCTCGGGCCGATGCCAGAGACCCTGCCGCTTCGCGTACGCCTCGACGAGCGCGACGCGCTCGGGCGGGCGCCCGGTGAAGCGCAGATAGCGGATCGTCTCGTCGTCGATCGGGAAGTAGATGCACGTCGCCCCCGACTCGGGGCTCATGTTCGCGATCGTCGCGCGGTCGGCCAGCGAGAGGTGCGAGACTCCCTCGCCGAAGAACTCGACGAACGACCCCACGACCCCGTGCGCGCGCAGCATCTGGGTGACCGTGAGCACGAGGTCGGTGGCGGTCACCGCCGGTGGCAGCGCACCTGTCAGACGGAAGCCGACGACGCGGGGCACCAGCATCCCGAACGTCTCCCCCAGCATCACCGCCTCGGCGTCGATGCCGCCGATGCCCCAGCCCAGCACGCCCAGCCCGTTGATCATCGTGGTGTGCGAGTCGGTGCCCAGGCATACGTCGGGGAACGCCCGGCCGTCCCGGACCTCGACGACCCGGCCCAGGCGCTCCAGATTGACCTGGTGCATGATGCCCGAGCCGGGCGGCACGACCTCGAAGCCGTCGAGCGCGCGCTGCCCCCACTTCAAGAAGCGGTAGCGCTCGGCGTTGCGCTCGTACTCGCGCTCCACATTGCGCTCGCGCGCGTCGGCGGTGCCGAAGAAGTCGGCGATCACCGAGTGGTCGACGACGAGCTCGGCCGGGATCGACGGGTTCACCGTCGTGGGGTCGCCGCCGAGCGCCGCCATCGCGTCGCGCATCGCGGCGAGGTCGACGAGCGCCGGCACGCCGTTCGTGTCGTGCAGGAACGCCCGCGTCGGAGTGAGCTCCATCGCCGTGCGGAACGACCCCGGCGACCCCCACCCGACCAGCGCCTCGAGCTGCTGCGCGGTGACCCGGTGCCCATCCTGGTTGCGCAGGACGTTCTCCAGCAGGATGCGGATCGAGTACGGCAGATGATCGGGCGCGATGCCGTCGATCGGTGTGATCCGGTACGCGCCGAACGCGGTGGTCAGCAGCTCCTCCTGCACCTCAGGCATCGGGCACGTCCTCGGCGAAGGCGGGGACCGCATACGTGTTGCGCCGCCCGCCCGGGACGACGCATCGCTCGCACAGCGCCGTCCAGGCCGGGTAGTGCGCGGCGGCGCGGTGACCGGTGAAGAAGGCGTCCTCGTCCGTGTACAGCTCGTACAGCACGAACCGGCTCGCGTCGTCGCGCTCGCGCAGCACGTCGAACCGCAGGCACCCCGGCTCGGCCCGGGTCGCGGCCGCGTTGGCGCGCAGCCCCGCTTCGAACTCGGCGAGCGCCTCGGGGCGGACGTCGATCGTCACCAGCACCGCGAACACGCCGTTCACCGCGCGGCGTCTGAGGCGAGCGAGGCCGTGTCGATGGTGGATGCCACGGCCGCCGCGAACCCGCTCGTCGAGGCCGTGCCACCCAGGTCTCCGGTGGCGACGCCGCCGGCCACCGTCTCGTTCACCGCCTGGTCGATGAGGCGCGCGGCGCGCACGAGGCGCTCGTCGTCGTGCCGGGCGCCGAGCCACTCGAGCATCATCGCCGCCGACAGGATCATCGCGATCGGATTGGCGATGTCGCGCCCAGCGATGTCGGGGGCCGACCCGTGAGCGGCCTGCGCCATCGCCTGGGTGAGCGAGCTGTTCACCGAGGGCGCGATCCCCAGCGAGCCGGCGAGCTCGCCCGACAGATCGGAGAGGATGTCGCCGAACATGTTCTCGGTCACGATGACGTCGAAATCGGGCGCGCGGCGCACCAGATGCACGGTCATCGCATCGATGTGGAAGTCGTCGATCCTGACCTCGGGGTACTCCTGACCGATCTCGCGGCACACGTCGCGGAACAGGCCCGTCGTCACCGCGAGCACGTTCGCCTTGTGCACGATCGTGACGTGCTTGCGGCGCTGCATGGCCAGTTCGAACGCCGCCCGCGCGATCTTCTCGGTCGCCTGGCGGGTGATGATGCCGTGCGCGATGGCCACGTCGGGCGTCGGCATGAACTCGCCGGTGCCCAGGTACGTGTTGCGGTCCGCGTAGAACCCTTCGGTGTTCTCGCGGACGATCACGAGGTCGGTGCCCGGCACGAGCGCCGGAGAGCCTGCGAACGACTTGGCCGGCCGGATGTTCGCGAACAGGCCCGCGTGCTTGCGGATCGTGCCGCTCGGGTTCAGCGTCGACTTGTGCGGCTCGGGGTACGAGACGCTGTCGTGCGGGCCGAGCATCCACGCCTCGAGGCCGTCGAGGGCCGCCAGCGTCTCGTCGGGCACCGCTGCCCCGTGCGTGTCGATGGCGCTGCGGCCCAGCGGCAGCTCGACCCAGTCGATCGGTGCGAGTCCCACGGCGCGGGCCGCGGCATCCACGCACCGCACGGCGGCGGGGACGATCTCGGGGCCGATGCCGTCGCCGGCGAGCAGGCCGATGCGGTACGTGTCGTGGGTTGTCATGCTGTCACCTTCATCAGATCGAGGGCTTCGGTTCCGGGTCCGGACTCGCCGGGGAAGACGTGCGCGTCGTCGGGCCCGAAGACCAGGCGCACCGCGCCGGTCAGCGACCCGTCGGGCGAGACCACCTGCACCGCGACGTCACCCAGGCGCAGGATGTACTCGTAGCGCGAGCCGACATACGCCGTGGTGACGACCTCGGTGTCGAGCACGTTGAGGTCGCGACTGCCCGGCTCGTCGACGACGATCGCCAGACGCTCGGGCCGCACGGCGACGGTCACCGGGGCCCCTGGCAGCCAGTCGGTGTCGGTCGCGACCGTGACCGTGGTGCCGGTGGCCTGCAGACGCACCTGCACGTGATCGGTCAGCATCTGCTCGACGGTGCCGAGCATGAAGTTGCAGCTGCCGACGAAGGCCGCCACCGCGGCGGTGGCCGGGTGCTCGTAGATGTCCTTCGGCGACCCGATCTGGGTCATCACTCCGTCGAACATGACGGCGATCCGATCGCTCAGGGTCAGCGCCTCGTCCTGGTCGTGCGTGACGTACAGGGTCGTGATCCCGAGGTCGGACTGCAGTCGCTTGAGCCACGCCCGCGCCTGCTCGCGCAGCTTGGCGTCGAGGTTGGAGAGCGGCTCGTCCAGCAGCAGCACGGTCGGCGAGTACACGAGGGCGCGCGCCAGCGCGACGCGCTGCTGCTGCCCACCCGACAGCTGATGCGGGTAGCGGTCCTCCAGATGGGCGAGGCCGACCTTGTCGAGGGCCTCGTGGATGCGCCGGTCGCGATCAGCGCGGTCGGCGTGCCGGATGTTCAACGGGAACGCGAGGTTCTTCTTGATCGTCATGTGCGGCCAGAGCGCGTACGACTGGAACACCATGCCGAGATTGCGCTCCTCGGTGGGCACGTAGATCCGCTTCGAACGGTCCACGAGCGCGCGGTCGCCGATCGCGATGGCGCCCTCGGTGGGGTCCTCGAGACCTGCGATGCAGTTGAGGGTCGTCGACTTGCCGCAGCCGCTGGGGCCGAGGAGCGTGAAGAACTCGCCGTCCTTCACGTCGAAGTCGATGTCGTGCAGGACCGAGACGTCTCCGAACGTCTTGGCCATATGGGAGACACGGATTTCAGGCATCCTTCTTCTCTTTCATGAGGAGGTTCGCGAGACCGACGACGACGGCGGTGATCGCGATCTGAATGGTGGCGAGGGCGGCGACCGAGCCGGTGTTGCCCTGCACCCAGAGCTCGAGCATCGTGGTGCCGATGACGTTCGAGTCCGCGGACGACAGGAACAGCGCGGCCGAGTACTCCTTGAGCATCGTGACGAACACGAGCAGCATGGCCCCCGCGAACGCGGGCACGAGCAGCTTGCGCAGGATCCGCACGAATACGCCGACCCAGTCGGCGCCGACCACGCGCCCGGCGTTGTCGAGCTCGGTCGCTATCTGCATGAGCGCCGGCGAGATCGACCCGAACGCCGTCGGCAGCGCACGGAGACCGAACGCGATGATGACGGCCGTCAGCGTGCCCTGGATGAGATTGCCGCCGGGCATGATCGCGAAGGCCCAGAAGAATCCGATGCCGACGATGATCCCGGGGATCGCCTGCGGCGCGAGAGCGAGGTACTCCACGGCCCGCGCGAAGCGGAACGTCGATCTCTTGGCCACCACGACCGCGATCATCGCGAGGGCACTGACCAGGATCGCGCCGATGACCGCGATGATCACGCTGTTCCAGATCGACTGGATGTACGACTGGTAGGTGAACACGGTCTGGTAGTTCTGCAGCGTCAGGGTCTTGAACGGGCTCTGCAGCGGCGTGAAGATCAGCGTGAAGGACCGCAGCACGAGGCCGAGGATCGGGAGCGCGGCGCCGAAGACCACGTAGATGACGATGAGCGCCGTCGCGATCCACTTGAGCCAGCCCAGGTCGAGCTTGCGGGGCCGGGTCGCCTTGCCGCGCACCGACACGAAGCGCTGCGAGTTCTTCAGCACCTTCGCCTGGAGCGCGACCGTCGCGATCGTGACGCACAGGATGATGGTCGACGCCGACGCGAGGACGCCGTAGTCGGGATGGATGGACTGCAGCCCGTGCGTATAGAGGAACGTCGAGAACACCTCGATGCGCACCGGCGTGCCGTACAGCAGCGGAACGCTGAGGGTCTCAATCGACATGCTGAAGATCAGCACCGACGCGTAGACGATCGGCGGCCGCAGCAGCGGGACGATGATCCGGAAAAGGATGCGCAGCGGGCCCGATCCGCACACCTGCGCGGCGCTCTCCAGCGACGCGTCGGACTGCCGCAGGGCGTTGGCGCAGAAGACGTAGGCGATGGGAGCGAGGCCGACGGCCTCGGTCAGCGCCATGCCTGGGATCGAGTACAGGTTCCACGGCACGAAGCCGATCCACCGCTGCACCTCGACGCTGATGAAGCCGGCGGGGCCGTAGAGGGCGATCCAGCCGAAGCCCAGCAGCAGCGACGAGACGAAGAACGGCCATTGCATCGAGCCCGCCAGGATCCGCCCGAACGGCAGCTTCGTGCGGACCACGAGCACGGCCATCGGAATGGCGAACAGCAGCGTCAGGAAGGTGGTCAACACCGCGAAGATCGCCGTGTTGAGGATCACCTGGCCGAAGCCCGCCTCGGTGAACAGCTTCACGTACGCGTCGAACGAGAAGACACCGGTCGCGTCGTACAGCGGCTTGCTGCGCACGGATTGGTAGAGGATCGGGGCGATCGGGGCCACCACGAACAGCGCGACGATGACGAGCACCGCGTACTGCACGAGGCGGTCCCGCCCGACGCCGAAGACCCGGGGGTACTTCGGCGCCGGGAAGCCCGCCGTCCGATCTGACGCCGCCGTGTCGCGGGCGTTTGTCAGAGTTGTCATGACGTCAGTTCCGTTTCGGGATGTCGGTGACCGGGGTCACTTGCCGAGCAGGCCGTTCCACTTGTCGGTGAAGGCCTTCACGTCGGCGTCCGCGGTGATCTCGTACGGCACGCGGATGATGGCGTCCTCACCCGCCTTGTCGACGATCTCCTGGTAGGTGTGCCGCCCCTCGACCTGCTTGACGCTGTCGCGGTATGCGGTCAGTCCGCCCTCGGCGACCGCGTTCTGGCCCTCCTCCGAGAGCACGAAGTCGAGGAAGAGCTTCGCCGTGTTCGCGTGCGGCGCCTTCGGCGCGATGCCGATGCCGCGGCCGAGCACCACGGTGCCGTCCTTGGGGAAGATGAACTTGAAGATGCCCGAGGCCTTCTCCTCCTGCGGGAACGCCACGGCGCTGGAGATGAAGAAGCCGGCGAGGTACTCCCCCGAGGTGATCTTGTCGATCTGCGTGCCCGACGAGGTCTCGGGGCGGGCGGACGGCAGGATCTTCTCGAGCGTGGTCCACGCGTCGGGGTCTCCGTCCACGAATCCCTTCGAGACGGTGAAACCGAACGACCCGCTGACGTCACGCGTGGTGATCTTGTTCTTGAACTTCGCGGGGTCTGCCTGCACGAGCTTGGCGAGGTCGGCGACGCTGGTCAGGTCGCTGCCCAGCAGCGAGGAGTTGTACGCGAGGCCCACCGGGTCCATCGACATGGCGGCGACGCCGGGCATCAGCTGCGCGTAGTCGGGCAGCTTCGCCATCTCGGGCGAGGTGTAGTCCAGCACGCGATCGGGCTCGCTGGCGTACTTCGCCCAGGCCTGCACAGCGTTGGTCACGAGGATGTCGGCCGGGGCGTTGCCCGTCGACATCTCGCTGAGCTGCTTCTGGAAGACCTCGTCGCTGTCGAGGTTGTTCGCCGAGATCTTCGTGACGAACGGATACTTCTTCTGGAAGTCGCGGAAGATCGGCGCCCAGTTCTCCTGGTCGGTGTTCGAGTAGATCGTCAGCTCGCCGCCCTCCTTCTTGGCGGCGTCGACGATGGTGCCGTAGTCCGACGGGTAGTAGCTCGGCCACGTGCCCTGCTCGATCTTGTTCACCGGCGCCTTCGAGCCGGAATCTCCGGAGCATGCGCTCAGCGAGGCTGCGAGCCCGAAGACCGCCACCGAGGCGACGGCGAGCGTGGACCAGCGGCGCACGCGGTTCGGCTGTGACGAACGCGACAGACGGTTCATGGTTTCACTCCCTTGTGATGCACGGTCGGGGCGACGGTCACCGCCCCGGAACGCGAACAGACTACGGTTATAACTAAGCCTCGTCAACAGCCTCCAGAGTTTCGTGTATTTTCCGCTACTTTCGTGCGTTTTGCTCACGACCCCCGGGAAATCAACGATCTTGAGCACTCACTCGTTATAACCAAGCTCCATCGTATGTTATAACGGAGGAACAACTTCTCCCGACGATGGGCCCCCGATGAGCGCACTCACCTCCGACTACTCGGTCAAGAGCGACTTCGCGTACGCGGTCGTGCGCGACCGCATCCTGACGCATGAGTACCCTCCGGGGGGCACCTTCAACCAGGCGAGCCTGGCCCTCGAACTCGGCATCAGCACGACCCCGCTGCGCGAGGCCCTGCGCAAGCTGCAGTCCGAGGGCCTGGTCGAACTGGGCGCGCATCGGGATGCCGTCGTGACCCGCCTCAGCGTCGAAGAGGCCCGCGATCTGCTCGAGATGCGCCTGGCCCTCGATCCGCTGGCGGCGGGCCTCGCGGCCGAGCGCCGCACCCGCGACGACATCGCCGCGATCCGCGCCGCCGCCGACATCCACGCCCTCCCCGGTCATCCCTCGATCGATCAGCTCGTCCGGCACCGCCGGTTCCACCAGGCGATCTACCGTGCGTCGCACAACGACGTGCTCGTCTCGACGCTCGATTCCCTGTGGGACAAGTCCGACCGCTATCGCCTGGCGGGTCTGCGGCGCGATCGCAGCGACGACGAGCTCCATCAGAAGGACGCCGAGCACCACCGCATGATGATGTGCGTCATCGCCGGCGACACCGCCGGCGCCACCGAGGTGATGCGGCTGCACATCGAATCCAGCCTCGCGGTGACCGCTGCGCAGCTGCTCAGTGACGACGATGCATGAGACGACGAGACCCGAACCGACGAAGGGGAACGACATGACGACATCCACGGCCGATCTGTGGGACGAGCGCGGAGCCGAGCTGGCCTCTCTGACCACCCAGTTCCGCGACTTCGGGGCGCAGCCCCGTTTCTCGGGTCCCGCCCGCACGGTGCGCTGCCTGGAAGACAACGTGGTCCTCGCGAATCTGCTCGAGACGCCCGGCGACGGTGCGGTGCTGGTCGTCGACGGCGCGGGGTCGCTCAGCTGCGCGCTGATGGGCGACCGCATCGCGGGGCTCGCTGTCGCCAACGGATGGAACGGCGTGATCATCAACGGTGCGGTGCGCGACAGCGTTGCTCTGGTCGCGCTGCCGATCGGCATCAAGGCGCTGGGCACGAACCCGCGCAAGAGCGGCAAGGGCGGCGTGGGCGAACTCGACGTCGAGGTGCGCATCGGCGGTGCGGCCATCCGGCCGGGGGCGATGGTGCACGCCGACGAAGACGGCGTCGTCGTCGAGCTCTGACATGACCGCGTCGGCACCCCAGATCGCCCTCGTGGGCGCCGTGGCGGCCGCCGCGCCGCCGGCGCAGGCCGCCTTCTCCACGGCGTTCCCCGAGGCGCGCACCTGGAACATCCTCGACGACCGCCTCATCGCCGACGCGCTCGACGCGGGCGGCGTGACCGACGAGCTGGCCGGCGACATGACGGCGCTCATCGACTACGCGGTGTCGCGCGGCGCCGACGGCGTCCTGCTGACGTGCTCGATGTACGGCCCGGTCGCGCACGCCGCGGCGGCGCTCCTGCCCGTGCCGGTGCTGGCCTCCGACGACGCCGCGTTCGCCGACGCCGCCCACGGCGGCTTCTCGCGCATCGCCCTGGTGGCCTCGCTGCCGCTGCCCCTCGCCGATGCCCGCACGCGGTTCGACGCCTTCCTCGCCGAGCGCGGCGTACGTCTCGACATCGTCGACGTGCTGGCCGAGAGGGCTGCGGAAGTGAGGGGGGATGCCGCGGCCCTGACCGCTGCCGTCGAGGCCGCCGTCCGCGGCATCCCGAACCTCGATGCCGTACTGCTCGCGCAGTACTCCGTCTCGCCGGCCGCCGAAGCGCTGGGCGAACGGCTGGGGATCCCGGTGCTCGCCGGCCCCGTCCGCGCCGCCGCGCGGCTGCGCGAAGCACTGCTGCCGGAGGCATCGTGATCGGAGCGATCGCCGACGACCTCACCGGGGCGACCGACATCGCCGCCGCCTTCCGCTCGGCAGGGCTCCGTGTCGGGCTGTACTTCGACGGCATCGACGCCGACGCCGACGTCGCGGGACTCGACGCTGCGGTGGTGGGCCTCAAGACCCGTACCGTGCCCGCGGCCGATGCCGTCGCACAGTCGTCGCGGGCGGCCCGGGCGCTGCGCGCACACGGCTGCGGCCAGATCTACTTCAAGTTCTGCTCGACGTTCGACTCGTCGCCGGCCGGCAACATCGGGCCGGTGTCCGACGCCCTCGCCGACGACCTCTCGGCCGGACCGGTCGTGTTCGCCCCGACCACGCCGGTGCAGCGTCGCACGGTCTACCAGGGGCACCTCTTCGTCGGCGACATGCTGCTCTCGAACTCGCCGATGCGCGACCACCCGCTCACCCCGATGACCGACCCCGATCTGCGGCGTGTGCTGCAGGCGCAGACGGCACGGCGCGTGGGGTCGATCCCGCTGCAGACCGTCCGCGAGGGCGGGTCAGCAGTCGCCGCCGAGCTGGCCAGGCTCGATGCGCTCGGCATCGACGATGTGATCGTGGACGCCGTGGACGACCGCGACCTCGACGCGATCGCCGCCGCCGTGCGCACGAGCCCGCTCGTCACCGGCGCCGCCGGACTCGCCTGCGCGCTGGGCCGCGCGCATGCCTCCGCCGCGACGAGGGCCGACGACGATCTCGACACCGACGCGCGGCTGAGCACCGCCCGCACCGTCGCCGCGCTCGCCGGCAGCTGCTCGGCGCGCACCCGCGAGCAGGTCGCCCGCTGGCGGGAGTCGCGGCCGGCGTTCTGGCTCGACCCGGTGGCCACGCCCGACAGTGCCGCGCTCGCCGACGGCGCGCTGGCCTGGTTCGACGCGGTGCCCGACGGCGGCGCGCTGATCTACTCCACCACCGACCCTGAGACGCTCCACCGCGCTCAGGCCGCGCTCGGCACCGCGCGCGCCGCCCAGATCGTCGAGACGGCTCTCGGACTCGTCGCGGTCGGCCTCGTGCGCCGAGGCGTCGATCGGCTGATCGTGGCGGGCGGCGAGACGTCGGGCGAGGTCGTGCGCGCACTCGGCATCGGCCAGGGCCGGGTCGGAGCCGAGGCGGCCCCCGGCGTGCCGTGGATCTTCACCGATGCGCCCGCTCCTCTCGCCGTGCTGCTGAAGTCGGGCAACTACGGCGACGCCGATCTGCTGGTGCGGGCCGCCCAGGTGCAGCCATGAGCACGGATCCGATGAGCCCGGACCCGACGAGCCCGGACCCGATGAGCCCGGATCCGATGGGCGAAGAAGACGCGATCCGCCACACGCTCGTCGCGGCCGCGCACGCCGCGTTCGCCCGCGGCCTCACGCACGGGTCCACCGGCAACATCAGCGTGCGGGTCGGGGACCGTGTGCTCATGACACCGACCGGCGTGAGCCTGGGCACGGTCGCCCCCGACCACTTGTCGGTGGTCGACCTGTCCGGCCGGCACCTCGGCGGCCCGCCGCCCACGAAGGAGTCGTTCCTGCACCTCGCGATGCTGCGCGCACGGCCCGGCGCCGGCGCGATCGTGCACACGCATTCCACGCACGCGGCCGCCGTGTCGTGCCTGGCCGATCTGGACCCGGCCGACGCGCTGCCGCCGTACACGGCCTACTACGCGATGCGTGTGGGCACCATGCCGCTGATCCCCTACTTCCCGCCCGGCGACCGCGGCCTCGGCGACGCGGCGGAGCAGCTCGCGCGCGACCATCGCGCGCTGCTGCTGGCCAATCACGGGCCGATCGTGGCGGCCGCGGGGATCGGAGCGGCGATGGACGCCGCGGAGGAGATCGAGGAGAACGCCCGCCTCTTCTTCCTCCTCGCCGGCCACCGCACCCGCCCGCTTTCGCCGGAACAGGTGGCCGCGCTGGCGCCGATCGGGCACTGACCGCGACGTCAGACCGTCCCCGGCGCCGATATACTCGCACTGTCCGGCCGGCCCGCGCGATCGCGCGGCCCACGCCCGGCCGGTGCTCGAAAAAGGGGCACGAAGCGCGCGACGCCGCGGGCGAGACACATACGGATCCTGAAATCTCCGTGTCTCGAAAGGCCTTCGCCATGCCCACCGTCTCCGCCCACGTCGCCGCGACCCTCGCCCGCCACATCGACCACGTCTTCGGGGTGATGGGCAACGGCAACGCCTACTTCCTGGATGCACTCGAGCACCAGACCGAAGCGACCTACACGGCCGTGCGCCATGAGGCCGGCGGGGTCGTCGCCGCCGACGCGCACTTCCGTGCCTCGGGCCGCATCGCGGCCGCCACCGCGACCTACGGCGCCGGCTTCACGAACACCCTCACGGCCCTCGCCGAGGCGGTGCAGGCACACGTGCCGCTCGTGCTCGTCGTCGGCGACGAGCCGACGAGCGGCCCGCGCCCCTGGGACGTCGACCAGATCGCGATGGCCTCAGCGGTCGGCGCCCGCACTTACACCGTCGGACGGTCGGATGCCGCGGCCACGACCGTCATCGCGATCGAGCACGCTCTCGCCTACCGGGTCCCGACAGTGCTCGCGATCCCCTACGACGTCGCCGCCCTCGAGGCGGGTCCCGTGCCGGCGGCCCCCGAGCCGGTGCTGCCCGCTCCCCTGCGACCCTCGCCGTTCGCCGCCGCCGAGATCCGAGCGCTCGCGCGGACGCTCGCCGGGGCCGAGCGACCCTTCCTGCTCGCGGGTCGCGGGGCGTGGCTGGCCGGCGCCGGTGAGGCGCTCGGTGTTCTCGCCGAGCGGACCGGCGCGGTCACGGCATCCACCGCCCTCGGCCGGGGCGTCTTCCCCGACGCGCGCTACGACCTGGGCGTGACCGGCGGCTTCGGCGCCGACGGCGCGATGGCCCTCGTGCGCGAGGCCGATGTCGCCGTCGTGTTCGGGGCATCCCTCAACCAGTTCACGATGCGGTTCGGCGACCTGTTCGCGCCGGGCACGCGCGTCGTGCAGGTCGACACCGCGCCGACCGCCACGCATCCGCACGTGGGCACGTTCATCCGCGGCGATGCGGCGGTCGTGGCATCCACCCTCGTCGACGAGCTCGACGCGCTCGGTGCCGCACCCAGCGGATGGCGCGAGCAGATCGACCTCGCGGCGCTCACGACGCGCGAGAGCGGCGACGATCTCGCCGCCGACGGACGCCTCGACCCCCGCTCGGTGGCCCGCCGCATCGGCGAGCTGCTGCCGGAGGACCGGGTCGTCGTCTCCGACGGCGGGCACTTCATCGGCTGGGCGAACATGTACTGGCCGGTCGCCGCACCCGACCGCATGATGATGGTCGGCACGGCGTTCCAGTCGATCGGGCTGGGCTTCCCGTCGGTGGCGGGCGCCGCAGCCGCGAAGCCCGACTCGACGGTCGTGCTCACCACCGGCGACGGCGGTGGGCTCATGGCGGTCGCCGACCTCGAGACCGCCGTGCGCACGGCCGGCGGGCGGGGCATGGCCGTCGTCTGGAACGACGGCGCCTACGGCGCCGAGATCAACCTCTACGGGCTGAAGGGGCTGGCCACCGGTCCCATGCTGATCCCCGACGTCGACTTCGCCGGCCTCGCGAGCGCACTGGGCGCCGAGGGCGTCGTGGTGCGGGAACTCGCCGATCTCGACCGGCTGGCCGCGTGGGCCGCACGACCGGCGGCCGAGCGCCCCTTCCTGCTGCTGGACTGTCGCGTCTCACCGCACGTGATCGCGCCGTACCAGCAGGAGGTCATCCGCGTGAACTCGTGACCTCGGTCACCCTGCCGGCACCGTCAGCGGGTCGGGCGCGCGGCGCGTGCGCCCGTCATCCGTGACGACGGCCAAGCCCTCGCGCGCCCAGTACTCGAAGCCGCCGATCATCTCGCGCACGCGCGTGTAGCCGAGGCGGGCGAGGGTCAGCGCGCCGCGCGTGGCGCCGTTGCAGGCGGGACCCCAGCAGTACACGACGATCTCGGTGTCGAGCGCCGGAGCGACCTCGGCGATGCGGTCGGGCAACTGCGGGTGGGGAATGTGCACGGCCCCGGGAATGCGTCCTTGGCCCCAGGAGGCGGCGTCGCGCACGTCGATCACCACAGGTGCGGCACCCGCGGCGCGGGCTGCCGCCAGGTCGGAGGGGTCGGTCTCGAAGGCGAGCTTGGCCGCGAAGAAGTCGGCGGCAGAGAGGGGCGGTGTCATGCCCCCAGCCAACCGCAGCACGTGCCGTCAGCAGAAGGGTCGACCCCACCGCGAGACCGGGGATTCCCCGCGAGCCACAGGGCGACGCCCTCGGTCTCACGGAGAATCCCCGGTCTCGACGAATGCGCGGTGCGCACACGCACCGGCGCCGACACGAGCCGGGTCAGGATGCCGCGGGCACCATGTTCTGCGCGAAGAAGGCCGCGAGCTCGTCGGTGGCCTGCAGCGGCAGCACCGCGGCCACATACTGGTCGGGGCGCACGACGACCACGACGCCGTCACGCGAAAGCCCGCGCTCGGCGAAGATGTCGGTGCCGGAGCCTCCGGCGTAGACCTTCTCCCAGTTCATGAGCCCGAGCGAGCCGCAGCGCGGGCGGAAGACCTCGGGCGCGGCCAGCGCGTCGATCTCCTCGAACGACTGCGGGTAGACGACCTTCACGTCGAAGACGGCGTCCTCATCCGCCCCGGCCGGCGTGTACCGCACGATCGGCGAATCGGGCGAGCTCTGCATCCACTCCGCCCAGTCGGAGAGCGCCGAGGCCTCACCCTGCGCCGCCGCGTCGGCGAACGCGTAGACGCGCCAACGTCCGTCGGCGAGGTGATGGTGGCCGAGGTGCTCGATGTTGCCGTCGGCGACGCGCACGACCTCGGCCGACTTGAACCGCTTGCCGATCGGGAATCCCACCGCGAGGTCCTGGTGCGCAGCATCCCCCGTGATCATCGACGGGGTGTACTGGGTCATGAATCCCGACGGGAACTCGCTGGTGGCCATGTAGAAGTTCGCCAGCTCCTGCGGGTCGTCGATCTCCTCGGGCTTGCGGGCCATCAGCGACGACCACTGCCGGTCGAAGTCGATGAGCTGCTGGGCGACCGGCTGCCGCTCGGCCGAGTACGTCGACAGCAGCGACTCGGGGCTGCGGCCGGTCAGGACAGACCCGAGCTTCCAGCCCAGGTTGAAGCCGTCCTGCATCGACACGTTCATGCCCTGACCCGCTTTGGCCGAGTGCGTGTGGCAGGCGTCGCCCATGAGGAACACGTGCGGCGCGTGATCGGCGTCGACGTCCACGTCGTCGAACTTGTCGGTGACCCGGTGGCCGACCTCGTAGACGCTGTACCAGGCGGCCTGCTTCACCTCGAGCGTGTACGGGTGCAGGATCTCGTTGGCCTTGGCGACGGTCGTCTCCAGCGGCGTCTGGCGCACCTGGTGATGGTCGTCCTCGGGCACCTCGCCGAGGTCGACGTACACGCGGCACAGGTACCCGCCCTCACGCGGGATGTGCAGGATGTTGCCGGCCTCGGAGTTGATCGCGCACTTGGTGCGCCAGTCGGGGAAGTCGGTCTCGACCGTCACGTCCATGACGCCCCAGGCGTGGGCGGCGAACTTGCCGATGTGCTTGCGGCCGATCGACTCGCGCACCTGGCTGCGGGCGCCGTCGGCGCCGCCGACGTACTTCGCGCGGATCGTGCGCTCCTCGCCCTCGCGCGCGCCCGCGACGTAGCGCAGCTTCACCTCGACGGGGTACTCCCCCGTCTCGTGCACGGTCAGGTCCACGAACTCGATGCCGAAATCGGGCGTGATGCGGCCGGGGCCGCGAACCGCTGCCTCGGCGAAGTAGTCGAGCACGCGCGCCTGGTTCACGATCAGGTGCGGGAACTCGCTGATGTCCTTGGCATAGTCGGCCTGCCGGGTGGTGCGGATGATGTTCTCGGGATGCTGCGGGTCGGGCGTCCAGTAGTTCATCCAGGCGATGTTGTATGCCTCGGCGACGATGTGCGGACCGAAGCCGAACGCCTGGAACGTCTCGACGCTGCGGGGCTGGATGCCGTCGGCCTGCCCCAGTGCGAGGCGCCCGTCGCGCCGCTCGATCATGCGCGTCGTGACGGTCGGGAACTGCGACATCTGGGCGGCCAGGAGCATTCCCGCGGGACCCGAGCCGACGATGAGCACGTCGACCTCGTCGGGCAGATCGGCAGGGCGGTCGATGCCGGTGCCGGCGGCGGGGAGCACGCGAGGCTCGCCGGAGACGTAACCGTTGTGATGGAACTGCATGGATTCTCCTCGGCGTTGAGGGTGTCGCCGCTGACATCGGTGTTCTATATTGGAACGCGACACTCTACTATTGAACACGATCGTATACGAACGGCGGGCATCGGGCAAGACCCGCGATCGGAGGAGCATGGCCGGCACCACCACGGACGCCCCCGCCAGCCAGACGCTGAGCCGCGGCATCCGCATTCTCGAGATCCTCAGCGACGCGGGCGAGCCCCTCGCGATCGACGAGGTCGCGCACCGTCTCGGCGTGCACCGCTCGGTCGCCTACCGTCTGGTGCGCACCCTCGAGCACCACGGGCTGACCTCGCGCACCGACGCCGGACGCATCGAGCTCGGCGCACGCCTTGCGGCCCTTGCCGCCGGGGTCGCGCGCGACCTGCAGTCCGAGGCCCTGCCCGAGCTCACCGCCGTCGCCAACGACGTCGGGCTCACCTGCTTCCTCGTGGTGCTCGACCGCGACGAGTGCGTGACCCTGACCAGCATCGAGCCCCGGCACGCCGGGGCATCGGTCGCGCAGCGACCCGGGTCGCGGCATCCCCTCGGCATCGGCGCACCGGGCCGCGCGGTGCTGAGCCTGCTCCCCCGCGCGCAGTGGCCCGACACGATCACCCCGCAGATCGAGCAGCAGCTGCGCACGGCCGAGGCCGTCGGCTACATGGTCAGCAACGACGAGGTCATCCCGCACCTGCACGCGGTCGCGGTGCCGCTGCCGCTGCGCGGCCACGCGCCCGCGGCGATCGCCGTGGTGTCGCTGGGCGACCAGCGCCGCGCGGCCGATCTCGCGGCGCGCCTGCAGCAGGCGGCCGACGCGATCCGCACCTCGATCGGCGGCTGAGCGCCGCCCCGCGCGCTCCCCGGTGAGACCGCATCTGACGGACGAGGCAGCGGTTGCTTCCCGCACTCTCACCCACCCGTTGCAGTCTCACGGCTCGGGAAGGGTGAGGGGCGGGATGCCGCGGCCGGCCCGGCCCGCGGCATCCCGCCCCTTCACCTCTCGCGTCAGGCGCGCTTCATGCCGTAGATCTGCCCGCGGGCCTGCTCTTCCTCGTGCTCGGGGTCGAGTGGGATGCCCGTGCGGTCACGCAGCAGCAGCGTCGCGATGAACGCCAGGACGACGACACCCGCCAGATACCAAGTGATGCCCATCGTCGACCCGGTCGCCTGGAAGATCGCCTGCGCGATCAGCGGCGAGAACGCGCCGCCGAGCACAGCGCCCAGTGCGTACGAGATCGACACCCCCGAGAACCGGATCGAGGCCGGGAACAGCTCGGCGTACAGCGCCGCCTGCGGTCCATAGGTGAGCCCCAGCCCGACGGTGAGGATCACGAGCGCCGCCAGCAGCGACCAGAGCGTGCCGATGTTGGTCAGCGGGAACAGCAGGAAGACCCCGATGAACAGCGAGATCCAACCGACGATGTAGGTGTTGCGGCGGCCGATCTTGTCGGAGAGCCATCCGCCGAACCAGGTGAACACGAGCCAGGTCACTCCCGACACGGCGACGATCCAGAAGACGGGGCCCGGGTCGAGCTGGAGCGGACCCTTGGGGTCGGTCGCGTAGTGCTGCACGTAGCCGCCGGTGGTCATGTAGCCGACGGCGTTGTTGCCCGCGAAGACGAGGGCTGCGACGACGACGAGCAGCAGGTGGTGACGCAGCAGCTTCACGATGGGCATGCGCGTCTCGGCCTTGCGCTCGGCGATCTCCTCGAACACCGGGCTCTCTTCGACGCGACGACGGACCCAGTAGCCGACGCCGATCAGCACGATCGACAGCAGGAACGGGATGCGCCAGCCCCACTGCCCGAAGGCCGTGTCGGCGAGCGGGATGTCGCTGCCCGCGGGCACGCCCGGGAAGATCGCCTCGACGACCGCGAGCACCATCGAGGCCAGCAGCAGACCGATCGGCACGCCGATCTGCGGCGACGCGCCGAACAGGCCGCGCTTCTTCTTCGGAGCGTGTTCGACGGCCATCAGGACCGCGCCGCCCCACTCGCCGCCGGCGGAGATGCCCTGCACGACGCGGAGGAAGATGAGCAGGATCGGCGCCCACACCCCGATCGCCGCGTGCGTGGGCAGCAGGCCGACGAGGGTCGTGGCCGCACCCATGAGCAGCAGGGTGAGCACGAGCATCGGCCGGCGGCCGATCTTGTCGCCGAAGTGCCCGGCCAGGAACGCGCCGAGAGGCCGGAAGAGGAAGCTGACTCCGACGCTGAAGAACGAGACGATCTGCGCGAACTCCTCGCCCATCGGCTCGAAGAACAGTGCGGCGAACACGGTGGCGGCCGCGAACGCATAGATGAAGAAGTCGTACCACTCGACGGTGGTGCCGATGACGGTGGCGAAGACGACTCTGCGACGATCTGCCGGCGACGCGATCGTGCCGGTGGGGGTCAGGCCCGGGGACTGATCCGGTGAGGGTGCACTCATTGGAGACTCCTGTGTCTGGTGGGACCACTTTGTCCTACAGGTGGAGAAACACCGCCCATAGTAACAGGATTATATACGATTTCAGATACAACGCAAGGGCCGCGACCTCCTTCGCCGCGCCCGCGATGCCCGCGGCATCCCCTCCCCTACAGCTCTCGCGGTCAGCGTGCCGGCTCTTCCTGCCACGAACCGGGTATCCGCCGCGGCGATCCCTCGCATCGGCCCGCATCCCTTCCTGCCGCTGCGCCGCGGTTGATTGACTCCCACCCGCACGGGCGACGACGCCCGTGCGCGGATCAAAGGAGACATGTGATCGTCATGACACGCACCGAACAGCCCTTCGCCGCGGCATCCCCCGCCGCGCCCGCATCCTTCCTCCGGCGCCCGCGCACGGCCGCGACGCTCGCCGGCGTGCTGGCCCTCGGCCTGTGCGCGCCGGCGATGGCGGCGCAGGCCGCTCCCCTGACGGCCACGCACCGGCACGCCGTGACGAAGGTCGTGGCCGCGGGAACGACCTGGACCGTCGAGCAGACCACCACCCTGTCGAAGCTCGTCGTCGAGGACGGCGCCCAGGTCGTGGCCCCCGACGGCAAGAGCATCACGCTCACCGTCGACGGCGTCGAGACCGGGCAGAAGCTCGTGACCACCGCGGGCGTCGACACCGCGATCCAGCCGGGTACATATCGCGGCGACGTCGTGCTGACGATCGCGACGGCGACTTCGACCGAGTGGTTCGGCACCGTCTTCCCGCTCCGGCAGGCGCTGTACGTGGACGACGGCGTGGTCGCCGACAAGTCGGCGACGGCGGCGGTGAAGGGCGGGAAGGTGACGGATGCCGCGGCCCGCGGCATCCACCTGCTGTCCACCGGTGAGGACTTCAACGGCGTCTGGGCCGCGGGCGGCGACTACACGATCGCGGACGCGGTCGTGCGCATGACCGGCAACGGCCGCTACGACTTCGCCGGCGCGGGCGCCTCGATCGTCGGTACCGGCGACGACACCCGCCTCGTCGTCGACCACGCCGACATCAGGAACACCGGCGCCGTGCGCACCGCCGTGATCGCGACCGACGGCGCGAACGTGATCGTGAAGGACTCGACGATCGCCACGCACGACGGCACGCTGCCCAGCGACTTCACGCCCACGCTCTTCCCGGGGCAGATGCGCACCGCGCCGTGGATGCTGGGCGTGACCGGCAATGTGCGCGCGACCAACCTCGTCGGGCCGAACACGACGGCGACGTACATCGACTCGTCCGTGTACTCGACCGGGTGGGGCGTGCTCTCGACCGACTCGACGCAGAACGGCAAGCTCACCGCGATCAACACCAAGGTCAAGACCGGCTCGACCGGGTACGGCACCTATGCCGACGGGCAGACCGTGCTCGACCGGTTCCTCGGCACGAGCTTCGACGTGGCCGACTACGGCGCGATCTCGACCGGGGGCACCATCGAGTTCGGCGACTCGACCCGCTCGGCGGTGGCGGCGCTCGATGACGAGCTCGACCTCGGCCTGACCGCGCGCGAGCTGCGCGCGATCCGCACGCAGCGCACGACCATCGACTCCGACCGGTTCGGCGTCATGTGGCACGGCGGCGGGCAGCCGAACATCGACGCGGGCACGGTCAGCATCGACGGCGGCACGCAGATCCGCACCGGCGAGACGACGTTCGTCGACAAGGGCCTGCAGGTCGTGGTGAACGTCGACGGGTCCGACGGCGCGAGCCTGAAGACCGGCAACGGCGTGCTGTTCCAGCTCATGGAGAGCGACGACCCGGGCCCCGTCATGGTCGACGGTGCGCTGGTCAACAAGGGCGTGTACCACGAGCCGACCGCCGCGATCGAGAAGAACGCGTCGTTCGACACGACGGTCGCGCACGAGACCGATGCGGTCACGAACTTCTCCGACATCGCGCTGCGCGGCGACTTCTACAACGGCATGCGCGACGGGCGCAACCTCGTCGTGAACCTCGACCACTCCTCGTTGCGCGGCGTGGTCAGCTCGTCGACGACCAAGCACGCGATCGACACGATCACCGACGCCGACTGGAAGCAGATCAGCGAGGTCACCAACACCGTGAGCCCGGCGGTCAACAACGGCGCGATCCTGGCGCTCACCGACGGCGCGAGCTGGACCCCGACCGGCACGTCGTACCTGACGAGCCTGTCGATCGACGCAACCTCGCACGTGGCGGCCGCGCGCGGCCGGCACCTGACGGTCACCGTCGACGGTGTGCCCACGACGCTGCGGGCCGGACACACCTACACCGGCCAGATCACGGTGCAGGTGCGCTGAGCCGCGGCATCCCTCTCCCCCTCGCCGCCCCGGCGAGAGTACATCTGACGGACGAGAGTGCGGGTATTCCCCGTGCTCTCGTCCGTCCGTTGTTCTCTCGCGACCAGAGCGACGCGAAGGAGCGGGCGAATGCCCCTTGCCAAGTCGTCTGGGATTGTATACGATTTCAGATATCTCACCAGGCGAGGGAGCTCATGAGCACTGACAGTACACCGACGACGGATGCCGCAGACCCGCGTTTCGCCGGCCTTCCGGGCCGACCGGGCAAGATCGTCGCGATCCACCTGAGCTACGCGTCGCGTGCTGACCAGCGGGGCCGGCGCCCGGCATCCCCCTCGTACTTCTTCAAGCCGTCGAGCTCGGTCTCGGCCACCGGCGCGCAGATCGAGCGCCCCGCGGGCACCGAGCTGCTCGCCTTCGAGGGCGAGATCGCCCTCGTCATCGGCACCCCCGCGCGCCGCGTGCCGCTCGCGCAGGCCTGGGACCACGTCGCCTACGTCACCGCCGCGAACGACTTCGGCGTGTACGACCTGCGGGCGAACGACAAGGGATCGAACGTGCGGTCCAAGGGCGGCGACGGCTACACGCCGATCGGCGCGCACCTCATCGACGCCCGCACGGTCGACCCGTCGGCGCTGCGCCTGCGCACCTGGGTCAACGGCGCGCTCGCGCAGGACGACACGACCGGCGGCCTCATCTTCCCGCTCGCGCAGTTCGTCGCCGACCTCTCGCAGCACTTCACGCTCGAGCCCGGCGACGTGATCCTCACCGGCACACCCGCCGGCTCGTCGGTGGTCGTGCCCGGCGACGTCGTCGAGGTGGAGGTGGATGCCCCCTCCGCCGCGGGCGCGCCGAGCTCGGGGCGTCTTGTGACCACCGTGGTGCAGGGCGCGCACGGCTTCGACGCCGCGCTCGGCTCACTGCCCGCCGCCGACGACGCGCAGCGCGAGGACGCCTGGGGCTCCCGCGAGGCGGCCGGCCTCGCACCGGCGTTCACGCTGACGCCCGAGCTGCGGGCGAAGCTCGAGAAGGCCCCGGTCGCCGGCCTGTCCGCGCAGCTGCGCAAACGCGGGCTGAACACCGTGCTCATCGACGGGCTGCAGCCCATGCACCCCGAGGCCAAGCTGATCGGCACCGCGAAGACGCTGCGCTTCGTCCCCGGCCGCGAAGACCTGTTCACGGCCCACGGCGGCGGCTACAACCCGCAGAAGCAGGCCTTCGACGCGGTGAAGGAGGGCGAGGTCATCGTCATCGAGGCCCGCGGAGACGCCACCGCCGGCACGCTCGGCGACGTGCTCGCGATCCGCGCGAACGCCGCGGGCGCCGCGGGGATCGTCACCGACGGCGCCGTCCGCGACTACGACGCGGTCTCGGCCGTCGGCCTGCCGGTCTTCTCGAAGGGCTCGCACCCCGCCGTCCTCGGCCGGCGTCATGTCGCCTGGGACCGCGATCTGACCATCGGCTGCGGCGGCGCGACCGTGCAGCCGGGCGATGTGATCGTCGGCGACGGCGACGGCGTCATCGTGATCCCACCGGCGCTGGTCGAAGAGGTCGTGGACGCCACCCTCGCCCAGGAGGACAAGGATGCCTGGATCGCCGACCGGGTCGCCGAGGGCAACCGCATCGAGGGCCTGTTCCCGATGAACGCCGAGTGGGCACGGCGCTATGCGCAGGAGACCGAGCATGAGTGACACCGCGATCGCCAGCAAGTCCGAGCGCGCGTACGACTACATCCACGAGCGCATCACGCGCCACCAGTACTCCCCCGGGTACCGGCTGGTGCTCGGCACCATCGCCGACGAGCTCGACATGAGCGTCGTGCCCGTGCGCGAGGCCATCCGCCGCCTCGAGGCCGAGGGATACGTCACGTTCGAGCGCAATGTCGGCGCGCGCGTCGCGGTGCCCGACGAGAGCGAGTACGTCAACACCATGGAGGTGCTGAGCCTCGTCGAGGGATCCGCGATCTCTTCCGCCGCGCCGCTGCTGACCGGCAGTGATCTGGCCGAGGCCCGGCAGGTGAACACGCAGATGCGGCAGCTCATCGAGCACTTCGACCCGCACGAGTTCACGCGCCTGAACCAGCGCTTCCACACGATCCTGTTCGAGCGCTGCCCCAACCCGCACCTGCTCGAGCTCGTGCACCGCGGCTGGCGGCGCCTGCCCGGCGTGCGCGACTCGACCTTCACGTTCATCCCCGAGCGCGCCGGCCATTCGGTCGACGAGCACGACGAGATCGTGCGGCTCATCGAAGACGGCGCCGACCCGCTCGAGATCGAGCTGGCCGCGCGCAACCACCGCCTGCGGACCCTGGACCAGTTCCTCGAGGCCCGCCACCCCGACACCCACCACTAGGGAGAACCCATGACCGACACCGCTGTCACCGCCCGGCACGTCCCCGCGGACCTGCCCACCCGCCTGCAGCACTACATCGACGGCGAGTTCGTCGACTCGCTCGACGGCGACACCTTCGACGTGCTCGACCCCGTGTCGAACGATGTCTATCTGAAGGCGGCCTCCGGCAAGAAGGCCGACATCGACCGCGCCGTCGCCGCCGCCAAGAAGGCGTTCGACGAGGGCCCGTGGCCGCGCATGCTGCCGCGTGAGCGCTCGCGCGTGCTGCACAAGATCGCGGACATCGTCGAGTCGCGCGACGCACGCCTCGCCGAGCTCGAGTCGTTCGACTCGGGTCTGCCGATCACCCAGGCGCTCGGCCAGGCGCGGCGGGCGGCCGAGAACTTCCGCTTCTTCGCCGACCTGATCGTCGCCCAGGCCGACGACACCTTCAAGGTGCCCGGCCGCCAGATCAACTACGTCAACCGCAAGCCCATCGGCGTCGCGGGTCTGATCACGCCGTGGAACACGCCGTTCATGCTCGAGTCGTGGAAGCTGGGGCCGGCGCTGGCCACCGGCAACACGGTCGTGCTCAAGCCGGCCGAGTTCACGCCGCTGTCGGCGTCGCTGTGGGCCGGCATCTTCGAAGAGGCGGGGCTTCCCCGCGGCGTCTTCAACCTGGTCAACGGCTACGGCGAAGAGGGCTTCGCCGGCGACTCGCTCGTCAAGCATCCCGATGTGCCGCTCATCTCGTTCACGGGTGAGAGCCGCACCGGACAGATCATCTTCGGCAACGCCGCACCGTTCCTCAAGGGCCTGTCGATGGAGCTGGGCGGCAAGTCGCCGGCCGTCGTCTTCGCCGACGCCGACCTCGACGCCGCCATCGACGCGACGATCTTCGGCGTGTTCTCGCTGAACGGCGAGCGCTGCACGGCCGGCAGCCGCATCCTCGTCGAGCGCTCGGTCTACGACGAGTTCGTCGAGCGGTACGCCGCGCAGGCGAAGCGCGTCAAGGTGGGCTACCCGCACGAGTCAGACACCGAGGTGGGCGCGCTCGTGCACCCCGAGCACTACGACAAGGTCATGAGCTACGTCGAGATCGGCAAGCAGGAGGCACGTCTGGTCGCCGGTGGCGGACGCCCCAAGGGCTTCCCCGAGGGCAACTTCATCGCCCCGACCGTGTTCGCCGACGTCAAGCCCGATGCCCGGATCTTCCAGGAGGAGATCTTCGGCCCGGTCGTGGCAATCACCCCGTTCGACACCGATGAAGAGGCGCTCGAACTGGCCAACGGCGTCAAGTACGGCCTGGCCGCCTACGTCTGGACCAACGACCTCAAGCGTGCCCACAACTTCGCGCAGGCGATCGACGCCGGCATGGTGTGGCTCAACTCGAACAACGTGCGCGACCTGCGCACCCCGTTCGGCGGCGTGAAGGCCTCGGGCCTCGGGCACGAGGGCGGCTACCGCTCGATCGACTTCTACACCGAACAGCAGGCCGTGCACATCACGCTGGGCAAGGTGCACAACCCGACCTTCGGCAAGCAGGAGCACCACACCGAGGTCGACCTCGACGACCCCGACCCCCGCTGAACTCATCCCTCCCAAGGCAAGGACGCTGAAATGACCGACCGCAAAGACATGACCCTGACCTCCTCGGGCTTCTACGTATCCCAAGAGGCCCCGATCAGCTGTGACAACCCCACTCCCACACCGTCGGCCCCGGCCCCCGACATCCTGCGCTGCGCGTACATGGAGCTCGTGGTCACCGACCTGAAGCGCTCGCGTGACTTCTACGTCGACGTGCTGGGCCTGACGGTGACCGAGGAGGACGAGAGCACCGTCTACCTCCGCTCGCTCGAGGAGTTCATCCACCACAACCTGGTGCTGCGCCAGGGCCCCGTCGCGGCGGTGGCCGCGTTCAGCTACCGCGTGCGCACGCCCGAGGACCTCGACCGCGCCGTCGCGTTCTACGAGGAGCTGGGATGCCGCGTCGAGCGCCGCGCGGAGGGCTACACGAAGGGCATCGGCGACTCGGTCCGCGTGACCGACCCGCTCGGCTTCCCCTACGAGTTCTTCCACGACGTCGAGCACGTCGAGCGCCTCGCCTGGCGCTACGACCTGTACACGCCGGGCGCCCTGGTGCGTCTGGACCACTTCAACCAGGTCACCCCCGACGTGCCGCGCGCGACGAAGTTCATGCAGGACCTCGGCTTCCGCGTCACGGAGGACATCCAGGACGAGCAGGGCACCGTCTACGCCGCCTGGATGCGCCGCAAGCCCACCGTGCACGACACCGCCATGACCGGCGGCGACGGCCCGCGCATGCACCACGTCGCCTTCTCGACGCACGAGAAGCACAACATCCTCGCGATCTGCGACAAGCTCGGCGCGCTCCGC
>Ga0180219_1000139_pt1 | contig 83771 bp, 76 predicted proteins | sample eDN3rd30CBELigMG_FD_151338 | JGI IMG/M metagenome (GOLD analysis project Ga0180219, IMG submission 151338) | Enriched Miracle-Growth compost microbial communities from Emeryville, California, USA - eDNA 3rd pass 30_C BE-Lig MG (version 2)... ...
TGAACAAGCCGCCGCGCGTGGAGCGCCGGGCGACCGGCAAAGATTACGCGTAAAACCACGGTGGCCCGGCGCTCCGCGCCTTCCGCTGTCGCTGTTTGAACCGGATGAAGGGATGACGCCGTGCGACCCGGCGGATGGCGCGCGCCGCTCGTCAGGCGCCCGAACCTCCGCCGTCATGCCCGCGCCTTCGCGCGGGTATCCACGACTTGGGGCCAGGCCGGCGCGGCTGAAGGTAAGTCGTGGATGCCCGCGAAGGCGGGCATGACGGGGGAGGAGAGGCACCGTCGGCGGCTTCTACGGCCGCGTCACCCCCGGCGGAGCAGCGCCTCGATGGCCTGGCGGGCGTCGGCCCGGGTGGCGGCGCTCGTCTTCAGCGCCGTGCCGCTCTTGAGGAAGTCGAGCAGCGTGATCCCGTCGACGTCCGGCGTGATAAGCGCGTCCGGCGGGTTTTCGGCAAGCCGGGCCGCCACAATGGTCCCTTGCATGATCTGCACTGCGCCCAGCATCGCCTCGAAAACATTGGGCGCCGCGCGGCCCCGCATCACCGGCCCGCCGGTGACGTCGCAGGCGAGCGTGACGTCGGCTGCGCCGGCGAGGACGTCGAAGGGCAGCGGATTCGTCATGGCGCCGTCGATCAGCGTGCGGCCGTCATGCGCGACCGGCCGAAAGACGCCGGGAATCGCCGCCGAGGCGGCGATCGCCGGAATGAGCTGGCCGGACCTGATGACGAGCTGCCGGCGCTCGAAGAAGTCGGTCGCGACCGCCGCAAACGGGATCCGGAGGTCCTCGAAGCGCTGCGGCAGCGCCTCCGGGGCGAATTGCGCGACCAGCGCCTCGGCGTCGAGCAGCATCGGGTTGCGGGAGCCGGCGCCGAACAGATCGGCGATCCGGCCGACGCGGCATTTGAGCAGCCGGTTGAGCACGTCGGCGCGCTTGGCGAGCCGCGCCACCGTGTGGGCGCGCAGTTCCGCGCCGCTCATGCCGGCGGCGTAGCAGGCGCCGTAAAGCGCGCCGATCGAGGTCCCGGCGATCGCCGCCGGGCGGACGCCGAGATCGTCGAAGGCTTCGAGCACGTGGAGATGAGCGAGCCCGCGCGCCCCGCCGCCGCCGAGCGCGAGCCCGATGCGCACCTCGCTCAATCGCGGTCCGCCGCGAAAAAGGCGAGCAGCGCCCGGAGCGTCTCCTCGGGCGCTTCCTCGGGCAGAAAGTGCCCGCAGGCGAGCGCCCTGCCCTCGACACGCGCGCCCCAGCGCCGCCAGGTCTCGAGCGGGTTTTCGGTCTCGCCGGGAAAGCCGCTCTCGCCCCAGAGCGCGAGCAGCGGCGCCTCGACGCGGCGGCCGGCGGCGTGGTCGACCGCGTCATGGGTGACGTCGACATGCGCGCCGGCGCGGTAGTCGCCGCAGGCGGCGGCGATGCGGGCGGGGTCGCGGAAGGCGGCGCGGTAGTGGTCGAGGGCGCCCTCGAACGGCGCGAGGCTGCGGGCGGACGTCCAGCTCGCCAGCGTGGCGTCGAGGAAGAAGTCCGGATCGGCGCCGATCAGCTTTTCGGGCAGCGGCGCGGGCTGCGCCAGAAAACTCCAGTGATAGGCCTTGAGCGCCATCCGGGCGTCCATCGCGGCCCACATCCGGTGCGTCGGCACGATGTCCAGCACCGCAAGCCGGGTGAGCTTGCCCGGATGGTCGAGCGCGAGCCGGTAGCCGACGCGGCCGCCGCGGTCGTGGCCCGCCAGCGCGAAGCGCTCATGGCCGAGCGCCGCCATCAGGCCGACCATGTCCTCGGCCATCTCGCGCTTGGCGTAATTGGCGCCGAACGGCAAAGGCGCTGGGGCGGAGGAGGCGCCGTAGCCGCGCAGGTCCGCGAGCACCACGGTGAAGCGCCGGCTCAGCGCCGGCGCCAGATGGCGCCAGCAGGCATGGGTCTGCGGAAAACCGTGCAGCAGCAGGAGCGGCGGCCCCTCGCCGCCGATCCGGGCGAAGATCTCGACGTCGCCGACCGACACCCGCCGTGTCGCAAAGCCGGGGAAGAGATCGGGGAGAGGCTCAGACGTCACGGGGGCTCACCCGAACAGGTCCGGCTGCGGGGCGCCGGGCGGGCGCGGCTTGGCGGCGGGCTTTCGCGCGGCGCGCTCATCGCCGCCGCCCTCGGCGGTCGCGGCGACCTCGCCGTCGAAGAACCGGAGCGTCAGCGCCTGACCGGGCGCGACCGAGGCGGCGCGCGGCAGCAGATGGCCGTCGGGGCCGAGCGCGAGCGCATAACCGCGCTCCAGCACGCCCTCATGGCTCAGGCTGCGCGCGAGCTTCCAGACCGCCTCGAGCCGGTCACGGCGGCGCTCGGTGAGCGCCCGTTCGGCGCGGACCAGGCGGGCGTGCAGCGCCGCGACCCGTTCGCCGCAGAGCGCCACCCGGCCGGTCAGCGCCGCCGGCGACAGCCGCGCCGCGGCGGCGGCGAGCCGGGCGCGGTGGCGGCCGGCATTGGCGGCGAGCGCAGGCCCGAGCCGCGCGGCCGCATGGTCGAGCCGCTGTCGCGGGACCTGGGTCAACGCCTCGAGGCTTGGCAGCGCGCGGCCCGCGGCGCGCAATTCGCGGCGACGCAGGTCAAGCCCGCGGGCGAGCGCCGCCCGCAGCCTCGCGCCACGCTCTTCGGTCCCGGCGACGAGCTCGGCGCGCACCGGAACCGCGATCTCGGCCGCAGCCGTCGGGGTCGGGGCGCGGCGGTCGGAGGCGAAGTCGATCAGCGTAGTGTCGGTCTCGTGGCCGACGGCGGAGATCAGCGGGATCGCGCTCTCGGCCGCGGCGCGCACCACGATCTCCTCGTTAAAGCCCCAGAGATCCTCGAGGCTGCCGCCGCCGCGCGCCACGATCAGCACGTCCGGCCGCGGGATCTTTCCGCCGGCGGGCAGCGCGTTGAAGCCGCGGATCGCGGCCGCGACTTCGGCTGCGGCGGTCTCGCCCTGCACCCGCACCGGCCAGACCAGCACCCGGCGCGGGAACCGGTCGGCGAGGCGGTGCAGGATGTCGCGGATGACCGCGCCGGTCGGCGAGGTGACGACCCCGACGACCTCCGGCAGATAGGGCAGCGGCCGCTTGCGGGCCTCGTCGAACAGGCCTTCGGCCGCGAGCCGCGTGCGGCGCTCCTCGAGCTGGGCGAGCAGCGCGCCGACGCCGGCCGGCTCCAGCACGTCGATGACGATCTGGTAGGTCGACTTGCCCGGATAGGTGGTGAGCCGGCCGGTGGCGATCACCTCCATGCCCTCCTCGGGCTTGAACTTCAGCTTGGCGAAGCTCGTCCGCCACACCACCGCGTCGATGCGCGCGCCTTCGTCCTTGAGGCAGAAATAGGCGTGGCCGGAGGAATGCGGCCCGCGATAGCCCGACACCTCGCCGCGCACCCGGACATAGCCGAAGGTGTCCTCGACGGTCCGGCGCAGCGCCTGGCTGAGCTCGGTCACAGAAATCTCGGGGGCGTTCGACAGCGCGGTTTCGGGCATGCGGGTCCTGCGGCGGCTCGGCCGGAACTTAGCCGCTTCGCGGCGGCTAGGCGACCTCGATCGCTCGCCGGCGGCTGTCGCGTAGCGCGGCTCTGGAACTGTTATTGGAAGAACATGATCATTCTGTTCTTACCGATCTGGAACTGTTCTTCAATTGCTGTTCGAAGGACTGAACTCTAATGCTCCTCATCGCGGTGAGGCGACGCTCTCGGGTGAGAAAGCGACTGATGATCGACAGCGATCTGCTTTTCGCCATCCCGGCCGCGCCGCTGGCGCTGTTCGCCGCTTGGCGGCTGGGAGGCCGAGGGCTCGCCTCGCTCGTCGGCTTTCCGGCCCTTCCGAAACGCGCCTGATCCGCTGCGGCCGCCGCCGGATCCGGGACGGCGGCGCGCCTCCACGCCCTCCGGACCTCCGAGGACCTTCCATGCGTTCCATGCTGCTCGCGGCGCTCTGCGTCGCGCTCCCGCTCGGCGCGGCCAGGGCCGCCGACCCGATCGAAATCCTGCCCGACGCCAAGGCGGCGACCGGCGAGATCACCGACATCGAGATCAACTCCATGTCGTTCCGGACCCCGGAGGTGACGATCAAGTCGGGCCAGACCGTGCGCTGGACGAACAAGGAAGAAGGCATGGCGCACAACGTCCATTTCCGGCAGGGACCGGCCAAGACCCTGAAGGGCTCTATGGGGCCGATGCTGAACGCCGGCGACGCCTATGCGGTCAAGTTCATCGAGCCTGGAACCTACAATTACATCTGCACGCCGCATTCGGCGGTGATGAAGGGCAAGGTGATCGTCGAGTAGCGCGACGCCGGCTGCGCTTTCACGTCAGGCTCAAGGCCGATAGAACGTCGCCAGGTCCCATCAGAGCTGGCGACGTTTTCATCATGATCGTACTTCTCCTCGGCTCCGGCGGACGCGAGCACGCAATTGCGGCGTCTCTCGCCAAGAGCCCGCTCCTGACCAGGCTGATCGCCGCTCCCGGAAATCCCGGGATCGCGCAGCACGCCGAGCTGAGGCCGGTCGCCGCCGAGGACGTCGCGGGCGTGGTGGCGCTGGCGAAAGCCGAGAAGGTCGATCTCGTTGTCGTGGGCCCCGAGGCGCCGCTCGTGGCCGGCGTGGTCGATGCGCTCGCCGAGGCCGGCATCAAGGCGTTCGGTCCGACCGCCGCCGCCGCCAGGCTCGAAGGCTCAAAGGCGTTCACCAAGGAGCTCTGCGAGAAGCATGGCATCCCGACCGCAGCCTTCCGCCGCTGCCGGTCCGCGGAGGAAGGGCACGCGGCGGTCGAAGCCTTCGGCGCGCCGGTGGTGGTCAAGGCCGACGGGCTCGCCGCCGGCAAGGGCGTCGTGGTCGCGACCACGCTTGATGAGGCCCACGCGGCCGTCGACCATGTGTTCGCCGGCGACGCCGGGGCCGAGGCCGTCATCGAGGAGTTCATGGACGGCGAGGAAGCGAGCCTGTTCGCGCTCTGCGACGGGACGACCGCCTTGCTGTTCGGCGACGCGCAGGACCACAAGCGGGCGTTCGACGGCGACGAGGGCCCGAACACGGGCGGCATGGGCGCCTATTCGCCGGCGCCGGTGCTGAGCCATGCGCTGATCGAGCGGGCGATGGCGGAGATCGTCCGTCCCACGGTCGCGGCGATGAAGGCCGACGGAGCGCCTTTCGTCGGCTTCCTCTACGCCGGCCTGATGGTCGGTCCCGACGGTCCGCGGCTCGTCGAATACAATGTCCGCTTCGGCGACCCGGAGGCGCAGGTGGTGCTGCCCCGGCTGAAGGACGACCTGCTCGAGCTGATGGTCGCGGCGGTCGAGGGCCGGCTCGCGGGGCGCGAGCCGGCTTTCCGTCCGGAAACCGCGCTCGCCGTGGTGCTCGCCGCCAAAGGCTATCCGGGCGCCTACCAGAAGGGCTCCGAGATCCGCGGGATCGAGGCGGCGGCGAAGCGGCCGCACGTCACCGTTTTCCACGCCGGAACCGCGCTCGAGAACGGCAGGCTGGTCGCGAACGGCGGGCGCGTGCTGTCGGTGACGGCGATCGGCGCCGACGCCTCCGAGGCGCAGATGAACGCCTATTCGGCGGTCGATCTGATCGACTGGCCCGAAGGCTTCTGCCGCCGCGACATCGGTTGGCGCGCGGCGGCCGCCTCGGAGGAAGGCTAGGCAGGACGGCCGCGGCCGCTCAGGTCAGGCCTCCGAGGCGATCCGCCGCGCCAGCACGAGTTGGTGTTCACGCGGGTCTGCGAGCCGGAGCGACCGCAACGCCTTCGCGACCAGCCTATCTGCGCGGCGGAGCAAACGGCATGCGAGGGCCGGGCGTCGGCCGGGCCTGAAGCCCAGAACTCGGCCAAGCGCAGTGGGCACATAATAGTGGTCGAGCGGCTCGGCGCTCGAGGTCGGGCTGACGAAGTCGAGGCGGTAAAATGGCGCCAGCGCCCCGTCGCCCAGAAAGGCGTCTGAGCGCGCGACCAGCTTTTTCTCGATCTCGAAGCCAAAGCGTCGAAGCAGTGTTTCGAGCGCCTTCTCGGTGAACAGACTGAGGTGACTTGGCCCGCTGAAATGTGGAGCCCATGCGGGCAGGAAGCGCGAGCCTGGATTCGAGATTTCGTCGGTGGTGATCAACAGGCGTCCTCCGGGGGCCAGCAGCCGGTCCAACGTCCGCATCGTCCCTTCCAGATCGCTCATGTGCTCGATGACTTCGATCAGGGCGATCAGGTCGAATCTCTGCCCGTCGAGACCCGACATGTCGGTCGCCACCCGAAGGCCGTGCGCCTGCCAAGCGATGGCGGCGCTCTCCCGGTTCAGCTCGACGCCGTAGAGGTTAGAGAAACCGTGTTTATCCCGGAGGTAGGCGAGGAAGCTCCCCGGTCCGCAACCGAAGTCGAGCACCTTGTCGCTCGCCCGGTCCTTAACCCAGTCGGCGATGACGGGAATGAAGGCCGTGCTGATGCTGAAATAGGGATCGGAGCGAAGCCGCTCCCGCTCGCAGATCCGATAGTTGTTGTAGTAGGCGCTGTTGTAGAATTCAGCCAACACGCCATCCGGAGGCGTCGGGTTCGCGAAGCTCAGCCCGCAATCCCGACAGCGCTCGTAGCGTACGTTGCGGATCTGCGACAAGGCGCGGATCCGCCTTGAGCGGCATGCTGGGCAGACATCGTGCCGCCGCCAGTCGTCATCGACCAGACGGCTGTTGTAGTCGGTAAGCGACGCGCCTTCGGCGAAGCCGACGACTGACATCTCGGGCACCTCTCCGCAGCCGCGGAGCACGCTGCGCGTCGAAGAGCCCGCAGGCAACTACGCCGATTGATTGATCGGCGTAGCTTTCCGGACGCCCCGCTCTCGCGGAAAGGCGTCCGGAAACCCAGTTCTGCCTCAGACCTTACCGTCGAGGCCCATCTGGTAATATTTGTGCGTGATCTTCTCCTGGTTCTCCAGGAGCCAGTCGATCGAGGGCTCGGACGCCATCGCCTTGCGAATGGCCTCCAGCATGCCCTTGCGATGGATGTCGAACAGCACCTTGTGGTCGAGGTTCTCGACGTCGACGATCGTCGGCGCGAGCCAGACCGAGCAGATGATGCCGAGGTCGTTCGCCTTCTCCTTCGGGATGTACCCGGCGCGCACCGCGTCCAGCACGCCGTTCGCGATCGCGAACTGCACCGTGCCCATCAGGATGTTGGTGTAGCGCGGATTGTCGACCGTCACCTTGGAGACGCAGAGCGTCACCGGGCGCACCATCACGTCGGTGTTGAGCAGGGCGAAGACGCGGGTGTGACCCTTGACCTGGTCGCCCGTGAGGGTGGCGAGCGCCGTGCCGACCGGCCCGTCCAGTTCCCCGATCACGACTTCCGGCTCGGCCGCGGTGCCGGGAGGGCCGCCAGCGACGAGCGCCTCGCCAGTCCTGAGGACGATTCGGTTGCTCATGCGTGGTCTCCTCGATGTCAGTCTTCGACGCGCCGGCCGCAGCCGGGGCGTCCGTTATTCGGGACGCCCCGGAGGTCGTCCACATAAGAAAAACTTTGAGCGGCCTACCAGACGAGCCGCGGCATCACCGCGACGGGGCTGTAGCCATGCTCGGCGAACAGCGCGGCGAGCTTCTCCGGATCGGGCGAGCCGCGGCCGAGTTCGTCGCCATGGATGCCGTCGGCGATGAACACGCAATCGAGGCCGGCGGCGGTCGCGCCTGCGAGATCGGTCCGCACCGCGTCGCCGATCGCGATGACCCGCGCGCGGTCGACGCTGCGGTTCAGAATCTCCTCGGCGAGGACGAGCGCCGCGTCATAGACGGGCGCATAGGGCTTGCCCGCGTAGAGGGTCTCACCGCCGATCTTCTCGTAGAGATCGGCGATCGCGCCGGCGCACCAGAGCTGCTGGTCGCCGACCTGCACGACGAGGTCGGGGTTGGCGCAGATCATCGGCAGGCCGCGCTCCTTCAACTCGGCCAAGCGCTCGGCGTAGTCCTCAGGCGCCTCGGTCTGGTCGTCGAACAGGCCTGTGACCACCGCCATCGCGGCGTCCTCGGGAGCGACGCGCTCGATGCGCTCATCGCCGAGCAGCGGCAGATCGCGCGGCGGGCCGATGTGATGCACGCGCCAGACGTCGCGCTCGGCCAACATGCGGCGGGCGACGTCGCCGGAGGTGACGACCGCGTCCCAGGCGTCGCGCGGCACGCCCTTTTGGTCGAGGTTCTGCACCACCCATTGCGACGGCTTGGGCGCGTTCGACACCAGCACCACGGCGCCGCCGGCCGCCCGGAACCGGGCGAGCGCGTCGGCGGCGGCCTCATGGGCGTGGATGCCGTCATGCAGCACGCCCCAGACGTCGCAGAGCACGACGTCGTAAGCGGTGGCGAAAGGCGCAAAACGGCCGAAGACCGGGGAGGATTCAGGATCTGACATCGGCCTGCGCTAAGCGGCGGGCGCCCCGCCGTCAAGCTCCGCCGCGGTTAGCCGGCCCGCAGGCGCCCCGCTCAGCTGGCCGCCGCGTTGCGCGGCACGAGGCGGAGCGCCGCGGCGCCGGAGGCCGCCGCGCCTTCCTTCTCGGCCGGCGGTCGCACCGGGCGGGCCGCGCCGAACAGCAGCCCCTGCGCCGCCTTCACTTCCATGTCGAGCAGTTCCGGAACGGTGCGCTCCTCCTCGACATGGGTGGCCACCAGATCGATGCCGTGGCGGGCGAGCAGACCGGCGAGGTCGGCGGGATGGATCGAGGCCCCCCGGACGGCGTCCGGGTCGAGCAGCCGGTCCGCCGCGACCTTGACGAAGCGGACGCCCGCCTGGGCGAGCTCGCGCGGCTCCAGCCGCAGATCGGCGGTGCGATCCATCGAAAGCCGGACGCCGCGCTCGCGAAACGCCTCGAGGGCGGCCCGCGCGATCGGATCGAGCTGCGCGAGCTCCGTCTGCCGCAGTTCGAGCACGATCAGTCGGGCGCATTCCGACTGCCGCTCGAGCGTCGCCCTGATGGCGGCCACCGCCGCCTCATCGGAAAGCGTCCCCGGCGCGATGTTGACGAACACCGAGCCGCTGCGCCCGCTGGCGGCGAGCCGCAGGGCGACGCCTGCCGCGCGCTCCACCGCGCGGCGGTCGATCTCCGCCGTCCTGCCGGCGGCGGCGGCGACCTCCATGAAGCCCGCCGCTTCAGTGACGGCGTCGTTCTCGATCAGGCGGGAAAGCGCCTCGTAATGGAGGATGCGCCGGCTCGGGAGCGACACGATCGGCTGGAGATGGACGTCGACCCGGTCGTCGCGCAGCGCAAGTTCAAGCCGCGCCACAAGGCCGAGGTCCGGCGCGGCCGCGCGGGGCGACGGCGCGCGCGTGACTTCGGGCTCGTCCGGGTCGAACGGCTCGAGGTCGGGCGCCCGCGTCTGTCGCGGCTCCAGCGGGATCACGGGCGGCGTGAAGGGCTGCGGGCGCTGGATCGGCTGCGGCTGGATCGGCTTCGCTGGCGCGGGAGCGGGCGGCGCGGGCGGCAGCGCCGCGCTGGCCTGCTCAAGCGAGCGGGCCGCCGCGAGATGCGTGATCTTGGCGTCCTGCGCCGCGACCTCCCTGGCCACCGAGGTGACCAGCGCGCCGAGGGCCGCAAGCTCGTCGACCACCGGCTTGACCACGGCGCGGGCGCGCTCGCCGGCCGCGCCGTCGAGCGTCGCCAGGCGGAGCTCGATCGTCTCCAGCCTGCTCTGCAGCTCGGTCGCCACCCGGTCGAGATCGTCGAGCCGCCCGTCCGGCGGCGCAGGCGTCCGGATGAAAGCCAGATGCACCACGGCCATCGCGCCGAGCGCCGCCAGCGCCGCCAGCGCCGCGGAGCCGATCCCGAGCCCGAGGCCATAGGCGGCGATGACGCCGACGCACGCCGCCGTCACCGCCATTGCGGCGGCGACGAAAAACGCGGCGGGTTTCGTCATGTCACTCAGGTCCCCGGACGGAGCGCCGCATCATCGCAGATTCGCGATTCGCCGGCCAAGCCCTCGAATGCCTGGCGCACAGGCTCCACATGAGCTGGACCAGAGAGGAGTCGACATGGTCACGCTCGAAGTGTCCGGAATGGTGTGCGAAGGCTGCGCGAAGTCGGTCCGCCAGGCGATCTCGGCCAAGGATCCAGCGGCGGTCGTAAGGGTTTCGCGGGAGACCGGCCGGGTTGAGGCCGACACCAGCCTGAGCCCCGAGGAGGCGGCCGCCGCGGTCGCCGGCGCCGGTTACGAGGCCCGCCCGGCGACGCCCTGAGCCGCCGATCACCATTCGTTTACCCTGTTGGGACACCTTGGACGCCCGGCGGTCGCCTGACCTGCGCCGCCTGGGTCATCCGAGGACCGACGCCTGATGCCGCATCCGCTGACCTCGGACTTCACGCGGCGCGCCGATGCGCGCCGGCCGGTCGTCCTGCTGGTCGACGCCGACGCGGCCGCGCTGCGGGTCGCGACCGCCGCGGTGGCGAATGCAGGCGGCGAGGTTCTGGCGACGCTTGCGCCGGACGTGGCGGCGGACTTCGCCCGCTCGCGTCCGGCCGACATCGCGATCGTGGATGTGCCGGACCGCGAGGCGCTGGCGATCGTGGAGGCGCTCGGCGCCTGCGGCCTGACCGTGGTCGCGACGAGCGGCGCCGGATCGGTCGCGCTCGCCGTGGAGGCGATGCGCCGCGGGGCCGTCGACTTCGTGCTGAAGCCCTATTCGCCGGAGACGCTGGCGCGCCGGCTCACGCTGCGTTTCGAGGAGCGCCGGCTGCACGCGACCGAACCCGTCAAGGCGGAATCATCCTCCCGTGAGCCGCACGATTTCGCGGATTTCGTCGGCCGTTCGGCGCCGATGCAGGCGCTTTACGAAGAGATCGTCCGGATCGCGCCGTCGCGCGCGCCGGTGTTCGTCACCGGCGAAAGCGGCTCCGGCAAGGAGCTCTGCGCAGAGGCGATCCACGCCCGCTCGGGACGCGCCCAAAAGCCGCTGGTGGCGCTGAACTGCGGCGCCATTCCGCGCGAACTGATGGAAAGCGAGATCTTCGGCCATGTCCGCGGCGCCTTCACGGGCGCGACCGACGACCGCGTCGGCGCGGTCGAGGCGGCGGCCGGCGGCACGCTGTTCCTCGACGAGATCGGCGAGATGGAGCTTTCGCTGCAGTCGAAGCTGCTGCGCGTGCTGCAGACCGGCGAGTTCCGGCGGGTCGGCGACCCGCGCCCGCGGCGGGCGGACGTCCGGATCGTCTGCGCCACCCACCGCGACCCCTTCGCCGAGGTCGCCGCCGGACGGTTCCGGCAGGATCTGTTCTATCGGCTGCACGTGCTGCCGATCCGGCTGCCGGCGCTGCGCGAGCGCGGCGACGACGTGATCGCGCTCGCCAGCGCGTTCCTGGACGGCTTCGCCCGCGAGGAAGGCCGCTCGACGCTGCGCCTTTCGCCAGCGGTGGCCGACCTCTTCCGCCGCTACGACTGGCCGGGCAACGTGCGCGAATTGCAGAACGTCATCCGGCGCGCCGTCGTGCTCGGCGAAGGCGACGAGATCACCCCCGAGATGCTTCCGCCGGAGCTCCGGGCGCCGCGCGCGGCCGCTCCGGAAAGCTCCGGATTCGAGATCATCGAGCCGTTCTGGCTGCAGGAACGGCGCATCATCGAGCGCGCCGTCGCGGCGTTCGACGGCAACACGGCGCGCGCCGCCGCGGCGCTCGAGATCAGCCCCTCCACGATCTATCGCAAGCGCGAGCGCTGGGCCGAACTCGCGGGCTGACCGTCGCGGCGCGACGCGGGCCGATGTTGACGCGGGGCTGATCTTCGGGCCAGCGTCCGCCGCCTGGACGATCGAGGCGGATATTTTGACTGAAGACTTCGACCTGGCCGTGATCGGCGGCGGGATTTTGGGCCTGGCCCACGCGCTGGCTGCGGCGCGCGGCGGACGACGCGTCGTGGTGCTCGATCGCGACGCGCGCGCGAACGGCGCCTCGGCGCGCATGTCGGGCCTCGTCAGCGTCGCCGGCCATGCGCCCGGCGCCGCGGCCCGCCGCGCCAAGCGTTCGCGCGACGTCTGGGGCGAGGTCTGCGCCCAGGCCGGCGTCCGCATCGACCATGAGGGCCTCGCGATCGTCGCTCGTCGACCGGAGGTCGGCAGCGTGCTGGCGGCCTATGCGGCGACCGAGCCGGCGCCGGGCTGCGTGTTCTACGAGCCCGAGGACGCCCACGCGCTTTTCCCGCAATTCCGCGGCGACATCGCCGGCGTATTCTGGAGCCCCGACGAGATCAGGATCGAGGCGAAGTCCGCCTTGCCGAAGATCGCGGCCTGGCTCGAAGACGCGCATGACGTCGCCTTCCGCTGGGAGACGGCGGTGACCGCGATCGAGGATAGCGGGCTGGCGACCTCGCGCGGGCCTGTCCGGGCCAAATGCGTCGTGGTCTGCCCGGGCGACGACCTGCGCTCGCTCTACGGGGACAGGCTGTCGGGTCTCGGGCTGACGCGAGCCAAGTCGCAGATGATGCGGGTCCGTTACGAGGAGAGCTTCGAACTGCCGGGCGCCGTCTCTACGGATCTTTCGGCCGCCCGGATGCAGGCGCTCCAGGACGTCCCGGGCGCCGAGGCGCTCCGGGCCCGGCTCGAGGCCGAGCAGCCGGAGCACCTGCAGCATGGCGTCGTCATGCTGGCCGCGCAGTCGGCTGACGGTTCGCTTGTGGTCGGCGCCAGCCGGACCCTGGACGCGACCCCCGACCCGTTCCTGCTCCAGAGCGTCGACGAACTGATCCTGGACGAACTCGCGGCCGTGTTCGGCAAACGCCCGAAGCAGATCATCTCCCGCTGGGCCGGGACCTACGCCTATTCAGCCGACCGTCCCGTGGTCGTCGAAGCGCCGGAGGCGCATGTCCGGGTGGTGATCGCCGCCTCCGGCTTCGGCGCGAGCGCCGCATTCGCAATCGGCGAGGAGACGGTGGCGGATCTGTTCGGCCAGGCCTGAGCGCAGCCAAGCCGCGGGGTTTCGCGGCGCGGCGAAAAGCTCTAGGAGCAGGCCGCGCCCCGAAGCCCGAGACCTGATCGCGATGAACGCCCGCCGCGCCGACCTCACGCCCGCCCGCCTGCCGCGCGGCTTCGCCGACCGCGGCGCGGCCGAACTCGCGGCGACGCGGGAGATGACGGAAGCCATCCGCCGGACCTATGAGCTCTGGGGATTCGAGGCGATCGAGACGCCGTTCTTCGAATACACCGACGCGCTCGGCAAGTTCCTGCCCGACCAGGACCGGCCGAACGCCGGCGTGTTCTCGCTCAAGGACGACGACGAGCAGTGGCTGTCGCTGCGCTACGACCTCACCGCGCCGCTCGCCCGCTTCGTCGCCGAGAATTTTCAGCGCCTGCCGAAACCCTATCGCAGCTACCGGTTCGGCCCCGTCTTCCGCAATGAGAAGCCGGGACCAGGACGCTTCCGCCAGTTCCTGCAATTCGACGCCGACATCGTCGGGGCGCCCTCCGTCTCGGCCGACGCCGAGATGTGCATGATGATGGCGGACGCGCTCGAGGCGGTCGGCATCCGGCGCGGCGACTATGTGGTCAAGGTCAACAACCGCAAGATTCTCGACGGCGTGATGGAGGCGATCGGACTCGGCGGGCCGGAGAACGCCGGCCGCCGGCTGACCGTGCTGCGCGCCATCGACAAGCTCGACCGGCTGGGTCCGGAAGGCGTCCGCGCCCTGCTCGGCGAAGGCCGCAAGGACGAGAGCGGCGACTTCACGAAGGGCGCCGGCCTCGATGCCGCCGCGGCGGCTCGCGTGCTCGACATCCTGAAGGCGAAGGCCGGCGACAATCTGCAGACCGCCCGCCGGCTGTTCGACGAGTTCCCGGAGCCGGGCGCCGGCCAGGAAGGCGCGCGGGAGCTCTCGGCGGTGGCGACGCTGATCGATCAGGCCGGCTATGGCGACAGGGTGGAGCTTGATCCGGCGGTCGTTCGCGGCCTGGAATACTACACCGGCCCGGTCTTCGAGGCCGAGCTCACCTTCAAGATCGAGGACGAAGACGGCCGGCCGATCCAGTTCGGCTCAGTGGGCGGCGGCGGCCGCTATGACGGGCTCGTCGGACGCTTCATGGCCGACGATGTGCCGGCGACCGGCTTCTCGATCGGCGTCTCGCGGCTGCAGGCCGCGCTTCGCGCCCTGAAGGGCGCCGAGGCGCCGGCCGAGCTCGGGCCGGTGGTGGTGCTGGCGCTCGACCGCGAGCATATCGGCCGTTCCATGGCGCAGGCCGCGACGCTGCGCGCCGCCGGCATCGCCGCCGAGGTCTATCTCGGCGCCTCCGGCATGAAGGCGCAGATGAAATACGCCGACCGCCGCAAGAGCCCCTGCGTGGTGATCCAGGGCTCGGACGAGCGCGAGAAGGGCGAGGTGACGCTCAAGGACCTGATCGAGGGCGCCAGGGCGGCCGCCGCGATCTCGGACCGCTCGGAGTGGACCGAGAGCCGGCCGGCGCAGGTGACGGTGCCGGAGGAGCGGCTTGTCGAGGAGGTCCGGGCGATCCTCTCCCGGCACGTCTAGGCGCCGCCGGCGAACTTCTCCCGCACGTCGGGCTCGGTGACCTCCGCCATCGGCTTCATGAACTTCACGGCCTCGGTCTTGCGGCCGGAGCGCATGATCAGGACGACGGTCTCGGCGCCGCCGCAGGCCGGGTCGCCGCAGTCGATCTCGCTGACCGTCACGGCGTCGTCCTCGGTCAGCGAAAGCGCGGCGCGCACCAGCGCGGCGACCCGGCGCGAGGCGTCCGCGCGCCCGGGATCGTTCCGGCGGGATCGGAACAGAAGAGCCATGCGGCCATCTGTACGCCTTCGGAGGCCGCGGGAGACAGGGCGAAACGCCGCGCCGACCGGCCGGCCACCCGCGCCGGAGCGGAAAAAAGTCGCGTCCGGCCGGCCCGGCTGCTAGACGCGCCGTGAAATCCTGACCTCCGGCCGTCGAGATCGATGTCGCGTCCCCTGCCCCAAGCCCTGATCGACCGGTTCGAAGCCGCCGGCTTCGCGCGCGTCGACCTGCCGGTTCTTCAGCCGGCGGAACCGTTCCTCGACGTCATGGGCGAGGAGCTGCGCCAGCGCATGTTCCTCACGTTCGACGCCGCCGGCCGCGAGCTCTGTCTCAGGCCGGACTTCACCATCCCCACTGCGCTGCTGCACCTCGCGAGCAGCGAGGCCGGCAGGGCCGCCTCCTATTCCTATGCGGGACCGGTGTTCCGGCACGGCGCCAATGGCGGCGAGGTGGCGCAGATCGGGGTCGAGAGCTTCGGCCGGCCCGACCGTCTGGCGGCCGAGACCGAGGTGCTCGGCCTTGCGCTGGAGGCGGCGGCGACGCTTGGGCTGCGCACGCCGGAGATCAGGCTGGGCGACCGCGCGCTCGTGGAGGCGGCGGTCAACGCGGTCGACGCGCCGGCTTCGCTCCGGCGGCGGATCAAGCGCGAGATCGCCTTCGGCGGATCGCTCGACTGTCTCGCCACCAAGGCGAAGGGCGACGCCGAGCACGCCGGCCTGTTCGCGGCGCTCGAGGCCGCTGGGCCGGAGACCGCGCGCGGCGTAATCGAGGACGTGCTGTCCCTCGCCGGAATCACGACGGTGGGCGGCCGCACCCCCGCGGAGATCGCGGAACGCTTCATCGAGCGCTCCGCGGCGCGTTCAGCGGTCGTCTCGCCTGCGCAGCGCGAAGCCCTCAAGACGTTTCTCGCGATCGACGCGCCCGCGCCGCAGGCCAGCGCCCGCATCCGGCAGCTCCTCGGCGCAAGCGCCGCGGCCGACGCCTTCGACCAGCGCATCGCTGCGTTCGCCGCCGCCGGGCTGCCGGTCGACGCCATGCGGTTCTCCGCCAGCACCGGCCAGGGCTTCGACTATTACGACGGCCTCGTGTTCGAACTCGCCCGTTCCGGCGGCGGCGAGGCGCTCGGCGGCGGGGGCCGCTATGACGGGTTGCTCAAGGCGCTGGGCGCGAAGCAGCCCGCGCCGGGCGTCGGCTTCGCGCTGTGGCCTGACCGGTTCGAGGAGACCACCCGATGAGCGGGCTGGTCCTCGCCATTCCCTCGAAAGGCCGCCTGCAGGAGAACGTGCAGGCGTTCTTCGCGCGCGCCGGGCTGACCTTCGTGCAGGCCGGCGGATCGCGCGACTACCGCGGCGCGATCGTGGACGTGCCCGATGTCGAGATCGCCTATCTGTCGGCCTCCGACATCGCCGGCCAGCTCGCGAGCGGCGCGGTCCATCTCGGCGTCACCGGCGAGGACCTCGTCCGGGAGACGATCCCCGACGCTGATTTGCGGGTGAAGCTGCTGCAGCCGCTCGGCTTCGGCTACGCCAATGTGGTGGTGGCCGCGCCGAAAGCGTGGATCGACGTCAGCACGATGTCGGATCTCGATGATGTCGCCGAAGACATGCGCCGACGGCACGGCCGCCGACTGCGGGTCGCGACCAAATACGTCAACCTCACCCGCGGCTTCTTCGCCTGGAAGAAGCCCGCTGAGGGGCGCAGCGGCCCGGGGGTTTCAAACTACCGGATCGTCGAGAGCGTCGGGGCCACCGAGGGCGCGCCGGCGGCCGGCTCCGCCGACGTGATCGTCGACATCACCACGACCGGCGCGACGCTCGCGGCGAACGGCCTCAGAGTCCTGGACGACGGAGTGATCCTGCGCAGCCAGGCGCAGCTCGTGGCGAGCCTTGCGGCGGAGTGGAGCCCTGCCGCCCGGAGCGCCGCGCGCACGATCCTGATCAGGATTGCGGCCGAGGTTCGCGCCCGCAGCGTCCGCGAGATCAGGGCTGTGATCGGGGGTCGCGTGGAGCGGCTGATCGTCGACCTCGGCGCTCGTTTCGACGCGCGCGCCCCCTTCGGCCCGCCGGCGCCCGGGACGCCGCTCGTGCTGCACGCGCCGAAGCGCGTGGTCTTCGATCTGGTAGAGGCGCTTTCCGCGGCGGGCGCGGGCGCCGTCACGGTCTCGACGCTCGAGGACGTGTTCGAATCCTCGCCCGCTCTGGTCGAGGATTTGTTCGGCGCGCTTGGGGGCTGAAAAAGGAAAAGGCGGAACCGCCTCGGGGGGTAGCGGTTCCGCCTCATGAAGTCGACCAGTCGGGGGGGCTGGCCGGCTTTGTCAAAAGCTCGTTGCGAGCTTCCGAGCCTAGAACGGCCTACCAAGGCGGCAGTTCCGAGGCCGCGCAAAAAAAACTTTTGTCAGCGGAGAGGCGGGACTGCGGCCCCCAGTCTGCGCTCGAGGAACGCGATCGTTCGGTCCCAGGCGAGCGCCGCCGCCTTGCGGTCGTAGCGCGCGGGATTCGTGTCGTTGTTGAAGGCATGGTTCGCGCCCTCATAGATGAACAGTTGATACTCCTTGTCGGCGTCCTTCAGCGCCCTTTCGAAAGCCGGCACGCCTGCGTTGATGCGCTCGTCGAGCCCTGCGTAGTGCAGCAGCAGCGGCGCCTTCACCTCAGCCGCCTCATCTGGATCAAGAGGCTGCCCGTAATAGGCCACGGCGGCCTTCAGATCCGAGGAGGCGACAGCGAGCCTGTTGGCCATGCCGCCGCCCCAGCAAAACCCTACGGCGCCCACGGCCCCATTGCTCTCATGACGCTTGGCGAGAAACGACACCGCGGCGACGAGCGCTGCGGTCGCCTTCTCGGGATCGAGCGCGCCGATCAGCTCCCGCGCCTTGTCCTCGTCCGGCGGCGTGCCGCCCACCGGCGACAGCAGATCGATCCCGAAAGCCAGGAACCCCGAAACCGCCAGCCGGCGCGTCACGTCCTCGATATGAGGATTCAGCCCCCGATTCTCGTGGATGACGATCACGCCCGGCCGCCTGGCCTCGCCGACCGGGCGCGCGAGCAGGCCCGAATAGGGGCCGCCCGGCGTTTCGAAGGCCGCCATTGCGGTGACGATGCGCCGATCGTCGGGCGCGACGAGCGCAGCGCGGGCATAGTCGTTCGACAGCGCCGCGAGCGCGACGTTCGCGGCGCCGACCGAACCGACCAGCGCGACGAGCCTCTCAAAGAAGGCGCGGCGGCCCATCTCGCCATGGGTGTATCGGTCGTAGAGGGCGACGAGGCGTTGCGCAGGACGATCGGTCATGAGGGGTTCCCAGCCGCAGGACAGGCGCGGTCGAGCGACCGTATATCCCGCGACCGCCCTTAGGCGACGCTCACGCACAGTTCATCGCGGCGGAGACACCGCGCGGGCGATCGCCTCGAATTCCGGCTTGCGGGCGTCGAAGCCCGCTTTGTCGCCGACGCAGACGACGGTGGTGCGGCCCTTCGGCGTGTCGATCAGCACAAGATAGGAGCGGAGCTCCGCCGTCTTGGGTTCGCCCTCGGTGGACTTGAAGTCAGCCACCACCGCGGCGCCTGCGAGGCCGCCCTGCTCGAAGGGCTCCACGCTCGCCACGTCGTAGCGCAGCGACAGCGTGGCGCGGATGAGCTCCGTCCACTCCTTCTTCTGCGTGAAGGCGTTGATCTCCGGCTGGGTGAGGCCCGCGTTCTGGGGGGCCGCCTGGAAGGCGATCTTGCAGCCCGTCTCGGCCTCATCCGCCTTCTGCACCGCGAACACGACCGCGTAGCGGGCGTCGCCCTCGGCGCGCTCGGCCTTGTAGCCGTCGGGCGGGAGCACCGCGAGACCGGTGGCGTCGTCGCGCAGCGGCTCGGCCGCGAAAGCCCCGCTCAGCGTGAACGCCACGGCGAGAACACAGACCCCGGCCCTCACGCTCATCCGCAACCCTTTAGCGCCGGCAGTTGTGGTTCGGCGGGGCGCCGGCCCGCCGTCGAAGCTCGGCATAGCCTGCGCGCGCGGCGAAAAGGAGGAAATGCATCAATTAAGCTAAACACCGGCCGGGCGCCGGCGCTCAGGCGATCGGTGCGCCGAGCGTCTCGATCACCCGGCAATCGCCCACCCGGCCATGCCCGCAGCCTTCCACCATGCGCTTCAGCTCCGCCCGGAGCGCGGTGAGCTGCGCGATGCGGCCGTCGACCTCGGCGAGCCGCCTAAGCGCGATTCCGTCGGCGTCCACGCAAGGCCGATCCGGTTCCGCGCTGAGCGCCAGAAGATCCCGGATCGCGTCGAGCTCGAAGCCGAGCGCGCGGGCATGGCGGATGAAGTTGAGGCGCGAGAGATCGTCTCGGCCGTAACGCCGCTGCTTGCCTTCGGTGCGGACAGGCGGCGCGACCAGGCCGATCTGCTCATAGTAGCGGATGGTCGCCGCTTTCACGCCCGTGCGGGCCGCAGCCTCGCCGATCGAAAAGTCGCTCATGGGGCTTGAACCTCTAGTGGCTCGAAGTTGTAAGCCCTCTGGCGAACGCTGGAAAGGATGATCGGCGATGTCTGATCCGTGCTGCCGCCCCCTGCGCTACCAACCGACCGCCGCCGCTCGCCCGCAGGGCGAGGCCAGCTGCTGCTCTGGCGGCGTGCCGGCGTTCGACGGGATGGACGCGCGCTACAAGCGGATACTGTGGATCGTCATCGGGCTGAACGGCGCGATGTTCGTGACCGAAATGGCGGCCGGCCAGCTCGCCGGATCGCAGGCGCTCAAGGCGGACGCGCTCGACTTCCTCGCCGATACGATCACCTACGGCCTCAGCCTTGCGGTGATCGGCGCAAGCCTGCGGGCGAGAGCGGGCGCGGCGCTTCTCAAGGGCGCTTCGCTCAGCCTGATGGCCGCCTGGGTGTTCGGCTCGACCGTCTACCGCACCTTCGCGCTGGGTCTGCCGAGCGCCGAGACCATGGGCGTGATCGGCGCGCTCGCGCTCGCCGCCAATCTTGCGTCCGTGCTGCTGCTCGCTCGCTACAAGGACGGCGACGCCAATGTGCGCTCCGTCTGGCTGTGCTCGCGAAACGACGCGATCGGCAATGTGGTGGTGATGCTCGCAGCCCTCGGGGTCTGGGGATCACAAACGGCTTGGCCGGACATCGCCGTCGCGGCCCTGATGGCGGGGGTGTTCCTGTCCTCGTCGGTCCAGATCCTGCGTCAGGCCTGGGCCGAATGGCGCGCGCCTCGCCATCTCGGACACGGCGCCGCCCACGGCTGAAGCTCGTGCGGCCAAGCCGGTCCCCACGGACCCTACGCGCGCCTCGAACGTTTGAGCGTGGGGCTCGGCGAGGCGTACGGCATGAAGATCAAGGTTTTGGGCGGCGTGGTCGCCACACTTCTCTGGTGCGCAGGGGCGCTGGCGGCGCCGGAGCAGCCGCAACCTCCCTCCCCACCTGAACTCACTGAACAGACGATCGACGGCGCCGCCTTCGACGGCTGGCGCGCTCGCGACGAGGCGCGTGGAGCCGCGGAGGCGGAGCGCAAAGCAGCCCAGGAGGCCGTCGCGAAGGCGAAGCGAAAGCGGGACCGCAAGGCTGCGCAGGAGAAGCTCGCCGCCTTGCCGAAGCCGGACGACGCGCCGGATCCGTTCCTGATCCGCGCGCAGATCCTGCTCGACCGCGCGCACGCCTCCCCGGGCGCGATCGACGGCCGCTACGGCGACAACATGCGGCGCGCCGTCCGCGCTTTCCGCGAGATGCGCGGGCTGCCGGCCGGAGATCAGCTCGACGCGGAGGCCTGGGCCAAGCTGTCCGAGGATCAGGGCAAGGCGACGCAGATCTACGAAATCACGCCGGAGGACGAGAATGGCCGCTATGTCGGCAAGCCGCTGCCGACCGACTACGCCAAGCTCGCCCGACTGAAGTGGATCGGCTTCCGCGACGCCGCCGAGATGCTCGCTGAGCGCTTCCACCTCGACGAGGGGCTGATGCGTCGCCTCAACCCGGGAACCGACTTCGACAAGGCGGGCTCGAAAATCCTGGTCGCCGCGCCGGGCGACGATCCTGCGCCGGACCGCCGCGTGCTCCGCATCTTGGTCAACAAGGCGGAGAACGAGCTCCGCGCCTTCGAAGAGGGCGGCGCCCTGGTGCTCGCCGCGCCGGCGACCGTCGGCTCCGGCGACACGCCGTCACCGAGCGGAACCGTCAAGGTCACGAAGCCCTATCTGAACCCGGTCTACAAATACGACCCGAAGAAGAACTTCCAGCAGGGCAAGAACAAGCACAAACTTACCTTGAAGCCCGGCCCCAACGGGCCGGTCGGCAGCATGTGGATCGACCTCGACAAGCCGACCTACGGCATCCATGGAACTCCGGAGCCTTCCAAGATCGGCAAAACGGAAAGCCACGGCTGCGTCCGCCTGACGAATTGGGACGCCGAGACGCTCGGCAGGCTGGTCGAGCCGAACAAGACGGTGGTGGAGTTCAGGTGAACACCGGCGGCCGAAGGAGCGAGGCGGCGGCCCCGCGTCACACCTGCGCCGCCGCCTCGCGCAGCTGACGGACGTCGTCCTCGATCACGAGCGCCGCCTCGGCGCGGGCGAGCGCGAGTTCCGACTGTCGCCGGGCGGCGGCCGCGTAACGTCCGTCGCCCAGACGCGCCAGCGTGTGAAGCGCCTTCTGCAAGCGGAGCCCGACCTCCACAAGGCCCGCGCCATCGCGGCCCAGGGGCTGGAACACGTCGGAGAACAGATCGTCGGGTTCGATCGCAGGCACGAACACGCGCGGATACGCGATCTCTGGCTCCGCCTCCGGGCTCGACCACAGAGCCAGCACCCGGACCGCCCGCCCGATCACGTCGATCGCAGTGCCGGGATCGTTGATGCCCGGCGAAAGCGCGCGCGAGGCGATCTCTGACAGGACGCAAAGCCCGAAGCGCGGATCCTGGTCGAATGAGCGCGTGTCGCCCACGCTGAAGCAGCGGCGGACCGCTTCATCGTTCTCCTCGTCGAGCCCCACCGTCCAGGCCAACGGTCGCGCGGGTTCGGCGAACATTCCGGGGATCGCGCCGAGGTAGATCCTTCCCTCGGCGTCCTCGGCCAGCGACGAAAGCGCGCCCACATCGACATGCTGCACATAGCCGATCCGGTCGGCTGCGACCGGGCGAGCGCCCGCCGGGACGACACGCTCGGAGTCGAGCCGCGCGCCGCCGAGATAGGGGCGCCGCTGGCGCTCGCGCATGGCGGCGGCCGCGACCTCCTCCACGCGCGCCGTGGTTTCCGTGACCCGGCCGAGCTTCGACAGATGGTCGATCCAGCGCAGCAGCGTGACCACGATCAGCACGATGACCACGATGGTGACGCCGAGCAGCACCACGCGCCCCTGGTCGCCATAGGCGCCTGTGCTCAGCGCCACGATCCCGACCAGGCTGAACAGGAAGGAGCCGAGAAAGGTCGCCAGCACGTTCTGGGTGGTGGAGTCCTCCATCACGAGCCGGGTCGCCCGCGGGGTGACGTTGGTGGTGGCGGCGGAGTAGGCCGAGACCATGACGTTGAGCGAGAACGTCGTCACCGCCAGCATGCTCGACGCGATGATGCCGAGAATGTTGTCGACCGAGTCCGCGCCGACCTTGGCCGGCACGTCCACCGGGATGAAGGGCGCGATCACGATGGCGAGCAGAGCCGTCAGGACGGCTGCAAGCGAGAACAGGCTGGCGCGGAACCAGATGCGGCGGCCAAGCCGCGACAGGAGCCAGAGCCACCGCGACGTCATCGCCTTCTCCTAAACCCCGAAAAAAAGAGCCCCGGATCGCTCCGGGGCTCCTCTTCGTTCCAGAACTGGTTCGGCTGGATCAGAAGTCCATGCCGCCCATGCCACCGCCCGGCATAGCCGGAGCGCCGGCGTCCTTCTTCGGCAGGTCGGCCACCATCGCTTCCGTGGTGATGAGGAGCGAGGCGACCGAGGCCGCGTCCTGGAGGGCGGTGCGGACCACCTTGGTCGGGTCGACGATGCCGGCCTCGATCATGTCCACATACTCCTCCGTCTGGGCGTTGAAGCCCGAGGTCGCGGAGTTGTTCTCGAGCAGCTTGCCGACCACGATCGAGCCCTCGACGCCCGAGTTCGCGGCGATCTGCCGGATCGGAGCCTCAAGCGCCTTCAGCACGATGTTGAATCCGGCCTGGATGTCCGGGTTCTCATGCTTGGTGCCGTCGATGGCCTTCTTGGCGCGCAGCAGGGCGACGCCGCCGCCCGGCACGATGCCTTCCTCGACCGCAGCGCGCGTCGCGTTGAGCGCGTCGTCGATGCGATCCTTCTTCTCCTTGACCTCGACCTCGGTCGCGCCGCCGACGCGGATCACCGCGACGCCGCCCGCGAGCTTCGCCAGACGCTCCTGGAGCTTCTCACGGTCGTAATCCGAGGTGGTCTCCTCGATTTGCGCCTTGATCTGGGCGACACGAGCCTCGATTGCCGACTTTTCGCCGGCGCCGTCGACGATCGTGGTCTTCTCCTTCTCGAGCGTCACCTTCTTGGCGCGGCCGAGCATGTCGAGGGTCACGTTCTCAAGCTTGATGCCGAGATCCTCGGAGATCACCTGGCCGTTGGTCAGGATCGCGATGTCCTCGAGCATCGCCTTGCGGCGATCGCCGAAGCCAGGCGCCTTGACGGCCGCGACCTTGAGGCCGCCGCGGAGCTTGTTGACGACGAGCGTGGCCAGAGCTTCGCCCTCGATGTCCTCGGCGATGATGACGAGCGGCTTGCCCGACTGCACGACCGCCTCGAGCACCGGCAGGATCGCCTGCAGGCCGGAAAGCTTCTTCTCGTGGATGAGGATGTAGGGGTCCTCGAGATCCGCGATCATCTTCTCGGCGTTGGTGATGAAGTACGGCGAGAGGTAGCCGCGGTCGAACTGCATGCCCTCGACGACTTCGAGCTCGGTCTCGAGGCTCTTGGCCTCCTCGACCGTGATGACGCCCTCGTTGCCGACCTTCTGCATGGCGTTGGCGATCATCTCGCCAAATTCCTTCTCGCCATTGGCCGAGATGGTTCCGACCTGCGCGACTTCCTCAGAAGAAGCGATCTTCTTGGAGGAGGCCTTGAGGTGCTCGATGACCTTGCCGACGGCGAGATCGACGCCGCGCTTGATGTCCATCGGGTTCATGCCCGCGGTGACGTACTTGGCGCCTTCCTTGACGATCGCCTGGGCGAGAACCGTCGCCGTCGTGGTGCCGTCGCCGGCGAGGTCGTTGGTCTTCGAGGCCACTTCGCGCACCATCTGGGCGCCCATGTTCTCGAACTTGTCCTCGAGCTCGATCTCCTTGGCGACGGTGACGCCGTCCTTGGTGATGCGGGGCGCGCCGAAGGACTTCTCGATCACGACGTTACGACCCTTCGGGCCGAGCGTGACCTTCACCGCATTGGCGAGGATGTCGACGCCGCGCAGCATCTTCTCGCGCGCGTCGGCGGAAAAACGTACGTCTTTCGCAGCCATGGTCAGTTGCTCCTATGAGCTGGTTTGAGGAAACCGGCTCGCCGCGAACTTTCGTTCGGGCCCCGCCGGATCAAATCGTCTCGGATCTTCAGGCGATTACGCCCATGATGTCCGACTCCTTCATGATCAGCAGCTCTTCGCCGTCGATCTTGACTTCAGTGCCGGACCACTTGCCGAACAGGATCTTGTCGCCGGCCTTGACGTCGAGCGCCACGACCTTGCCGCTGTCGTCACGGGCGCCGGGGCCCACGGCGACGACTTCGCCTTCCTGCGGCTTCTCCTTGGCGGTGTCGGGAATGATGATCCCGCCCTTGCTCTTCTCCTCGGCGGTCAGACGGCGGACGACCACGCGGTCGTGCAGCGGACGGAAGTTCATGGGTTGAATCCTCTTGAGCGCGCGCGCTTGCTTCGCGATCCAAAATCTCGCCGGCGGGCGGAGCCGCCGTACTGTTAGCACTCTTCGACCTCGAGTGCTAACGCGCCGTGGAGATACGAACGCGCCCGTAGGCTGTCAAGATTTCGCGATGCGGCCCGCCGCCGATTTTTTTCCGACAAGCGGAGGGTCCGCCGCGACTCGGCGATCGGTCGGCGGCTCGCTTCCGAAGCCGCGCCACGCGCCGCCTGCAATCTGCCTCAGGCGGCGGAGCGAAGCCGCGAGCCGCTCGCCAGGCGAGAGCCTGCTCGGGGCCGCCGCCAAGGCCTGCTCGAGCAGGCCTTCCAGCGTCGGCAGATAGCTCGAGGCCAGCATGATCTCCCGCAGAAATCGCTCCGGGTCCTTCGGCCTTGAGGCGAAGAGGTCTTGGTCCTGATCCTGTCCGCGCCGCCTCGCGCGGGCATAGATGCGCGCGAGGCGGCTGCGCACATAGCTCTCGGGACGATCCTGCAAGGCGAAATACAGGATCGAGCCGTGGCTCGACCCTGCGACCCGGATCTTGCGGAGATTGCGCCCGCCCAGCCGGTCGGCCTCGGCGAGATCGGTCGCGTTCTCGGTCGCGAAGACCACAGTGGCGTGGACGTTCGACGCGTCGGCGACGCGGGTGACGTCGCCGTGCAGACGCAGGGCCGCCGCCATCGCGAACCTGGCCCGGGCGACGCGGCGCAGCCGCCGGTAGCTCGGGAAATAAAGGTCGGGGTTCAGCGGATGAAGCCGCACCTGAGGGCTGAAGGCGAGCGCCCGAAACACGCGACGCGGCCTCATCTGCGCGCAAAGCCGCGTCAGGAGCAGCGCGCCGAAGCCGCCTTTGCTGGTCCCGAGGAACAGCACCCGCTCATAGCCGCGCCGGTCGATCAGTTCGACCAGCCCGCGCGCGAGCTTCCGCGCGACCGGCAGATAGTAGAAGCCCTTGAGGTCCGAGACATACAGCGCGTCGCCCGGGAAGGCGTAGCGGTAAAGGATGAACCGGCGGCTCGGAGAGAACACGACGATCAGATCCCGGCGATCCGCGCCCGGGCGAAACTCCAAGGCGACGTCCGGGATCGACAGAAGCTGCTCGCCGCTCCCGTCATCCGTCACCCGGGCCGGATCGGCTGCGTCGCCGCGACGAGGCGGCGCGGCCGCCGAAGCGCCAGCCGCGCAGGCCTCAGATCGGTCGCGAACCAAGCAGTCGTCTTGCAATCAGGCGTCCTTTCCAGATCGATCGGGCGGACCGGATAACACGAGGCGGACGGCGGGCGACAGAACCGCCCGCCGCGCATCTCCGCTTGATTCCCTTCAGTTTAGCGCCGATCGTGCTTGCAATGCCGACTCGCGACGAGATCGTGGATATCCACACCATGTGCGCCTGCTCGCACACGCGGATGGCGGCGCGCGCTGTGACGCGATTCTACGACGAGGCGCTGCGGCCTTCCGGCCTCAAGGGAACTCAGTTCGTTCTGCTCGCGGCGATCGAGGCCGGCGAGGCGAGCTCGATCACGGATCTCGCCGATCTGATCGACATCGAACGCACGACGCTGGTCCGCAATCTGCAGCTGCTGCGCAAGGAAGGTCTGGTGGCGCCCTTGAAGGGCCTCAACGGGCGGCGCAAGCCGACGCTCACCGAACAAGGCCGCGCTGCGCTCGACGCGGCGCTGCCGCTCTGGCGGCTTGCGCAGAACGAGATGGAGGGGCGGCTCGGCTTCGGTTCCTGGCAGGTGACGCGGCGCAGGCTGGGCGAGCTCCGCAAGGCGGTGAGCTGAGCCTCAGACGGCCACGGCGCGGGAGAAGCGGCACTCGAGCGCGCCGGTTCCATCGTGTCTGGCCCGCGCGCCCGGCTCCCGGATGAAACCCTGCCGCTCGCAGAACCGCTGGACGTCGTCGAGCGCCACGTCGACCCAGAGCGACAGCCGTTCGCCGCCCGAGGCGGCCGCGAACGCGTTGGCGCCGGCGAGCAGCGCCGCCGCCAGTCCCTGCCCCCGCGTCTCCGGCGACAGGCAGATCATCGAAAGCTCGAACTCCTTCGGCCGGCCGTGCGCGGTGAGGCCGAGCGAGCCAACAGCCTCGCCGTCGGAGAACACCAGCCAAAGCCGGCCGCCGCGCTCGGCGAACGAGCTCGCAGGACGTTCGAGTTCCGGACGCTCGGAAACCTCTTCGGACGGCCCTCCCTTGACGGTTTCGGCCATCAGCCGCGCGAGCGCTGGCCCATCCTCGTCTGTCGCTTCGCGGATCACGAATTCCGGCATCTCTCGCCCAAGCTCCCGAAGCGCGTTGCGCCGCCCGCTGCGTTTCCGTTATGGGGCGCGCACGCCGCAAGGCGACGCGACGCCGCGTCCCGGTCCGCGGCGCCGTCGTGGAGCCCGAGATGCGCCAACCCGGACCAGCCCACCCGATCACGATCAGCCCCGTCGCGGGTCGCGTCGTGGTGCGCTTCGGCGGAACGGTGATCCTCACCACCCGCGAAGCCCTCGAACTGCGCGAGGCCGATTATCCTCCGGTGCTCTATCTGCCGCGCGAAAACGCCGAAATGACCTATTTCGAGCCCAGCCCGAGACGCACCACATGCCCCTACAAGGGCGAGGCGAGCTATTTCGGCCTGCGGATCGGCAGCTCGCACGCGCCCGACGCGGTTTGGACCTATGAGACGCCCTACCCTGCGGTCGACGAGATCAGGGGCCGGCTCGCCTTCTATCCCGAGCGCGTCACCATTGAGGTGGCGCCCGACTGACTCGACTGCTCGCGCGTCCTTGTTCTGCGCGGCCCATCTTCGCCACTTTGCTGCCGGAGAGGAACGTAATCGTTCATCCCGCGTAAATGGCGGCGGACGAAAATGCTTTGCCGCCGCACATTCGTCGCACCCTAGGAGTTTCCACGGTGATCCTGGTCCGCGCGTCCGTAGCCGCCGTCTGCGGCGCCTTTGCGCTTGGCGTCGGCGCCTTCTGCGCCGCCCCCGCGTCAGCTGATCCTATGGTCATTCCGGCCCCGGAGTACGTCCCGCGGGGAGAGCCGCGGGTCGTGGAGCGCTATTACGAGGACGGCCACGTCATCCGCCGCGTGGAGCGGCGCGCCTACCGCCGCGGCTATGTCGAGGACATGTTCGACGATCCTGCGGACAGGATCTATCGCTACGAAGGGCGCCCTCGCCGGATCCCGACGACGCGGCAGCGTGAGTACGACGTCTACGACGGGCCCGATCCTTACGGACGCGACGCCCGGACCTATCGCTACTACGAAGATCCTCGCTACGATCCCTATGACCGGGAGCCTGAGGTCAGACGCGGAACGCGACTCGCCGGTCCGCCCTCTGCGGCCGGCGTGGACCAGCCGATCCGCCGTGCGATGGACCCGAAATTCGCCCGTACGGTCGTGCCCTATCGGGGCTCGGAGCCAGCCGGCTCGATCGTGATCGACACCAAGGCGCGCTATCTGTACCTGATCCAGAAGGACGGTTCGGCCATCCGCTACGGCGTCGGCGTCGGCAAGGAAGGCTTCGCCTGGAAGGGCACCGAGACGATCTCGGACAAGAAGGAATGGCCGGACTGGCGCCCGCCCGCGGAGATGCGCCAGCGTCGGCCGGAGCTTCCGGTGATGATGGCGGGCGGGCCGGACAACCCTCTCGGGGCCCGCGCGCTCTACCTCGGCAAGACGCTCTACCGCATCCACGGCTCCAACGAGCCCTGGACCATCGGGCACGCGGTCTCGTCCGGCTGTATCCGGATGACGAACGAGGATGTCATGGACCTGTACGAGCGGGTCGGCGTCGGCACGACCGTCAAGGTGATCTGACGACCCGCAGCAGACCCGGTCCGGCGCGCTTGCGCCGGACTCCGTCGGGTTAACTAACCCCTAATTTCAACTACACTTTTTATTTTTCTCAGCGCCGCTCCGATCATGAAACTTGGCGCTCTGCCGGACGTTGAGGCGCCGGGGTCGAGCTGTGTCGGAGTATCTATGATGGCGCCTTTTCGTGTCCTGATCCTCGAAGACGACGCGATCCTCGCCCTGGATCTCGCCACCATCGTCTGCTGCTGGACCGACGCGGACGTGACGTCCTGCCGCTCGATCGCACAGGCGAACCGCGCGCTGTCGGGCGGTTTCGATTTCGCGCTGCTCGATGTCGACGTCGTGGACGGCAAATCGTACGAGTTCGCGCGTTCGCTCAAGGATCGCAGCCTGCCGTTCGCTTTCGTCTCAGGCTCGAATGCCGGAGACGCTCCGGACGAGCTGCGCGACGCGGCCTTCATTTCGAAGCCCTATGACCAGCGCACCATCGAGCGCCTCGTGGCGGCGAACGCCGGCGCTCGCCGGCATCCCTGATCTTGGCCTGAAAAGAAGGTTTGTCCTGTCACCCGGCGCTTGGAGGTGCCGGGCGCAGGAAGCGGTCGAGAAAGGAACTCACGCCGGAATCCTCTGAGCCGGTGTCGTCGGGCTCCAGATGATCCTCGAAAGACAGTTCGAGCACCTCGGCGTCGAGACGACCCTCGCGCCTGATGTCTTCAAAATCACGATCTTGCCGAGCGGCCATGGCCGCACTCCATTGGTTTGCGCCGCCTTCCGGCGGGAGTTCGCCCCTGCTTCCGAGGTCAACGACGAGCGCCGGGTTCAGTTCGCAGGTTTCAGATCCAGTCGCCGTCATCGTCACTGATCGGGTCGCCATCGCCCTCAGGGCTTGGCTCATCGGCCGACCCGCCGCGCTGCGGATCTCCCACGCCGTCCAAGAGCCCTGAGAACCAGCCGCCTTCCTGGCCCGCGGCGTTGGCGGCAGAACCGGCCTCCTGGTCCGCTGTCGGGACGTCCGCGAGCTTCGCGGCCTCGCCCGCGCGGGCTTCTCCGCCGCCGAACATCGAGCGGATCCCCTCGAACAGCAAGGCGCCGCCGGCCACCCCGGCTGCGGTCTGCAGCGCCCCCGACAGGAACCCTCCGCCGCGAGCGGCGGGCGCTTCATAGCCCTGAGCGCCCTGCGCGCCATAAGGCTGCGCCGGCTCGTAGCTCCGCCGGCCGTAATCGCTCGACCCGAAGGACGACGGCGCGCCCATCGCTTCGCCGGCGCGCGGGCCCCACGGCGAGGCCTGCGGCCGTTCGGCGGCCTCCACATCGCGCAATCGTCGCTCCAGTTCCTCGATCCGCGCCCTGGCGGCCTCGAGCGACTGGTCCTGTACGATCAGCGTCTGCGCCATCGCATAGGGCGCGTGCGGCTGGCGCCGGATTTGTTCTGCGATGAAGTCTTCGGCCTCCGGGTCACGGTAAGCCGCTTCGGCGCTGCGGATGCGGTCGAACAGGCCGCTGATGAGACTGCGTTCGTGAGCGTTCATTGCCCGGGCTCCAGCTCCGCGCTTCGCAACAGGGCGAATCTCGACTGCAGATATGGCTGGATCCGGAGCGCGCCACGGCGTTTTCGTGGCGCGGGGCGAAGATTTCTCTACGCCGCTTCGCCGGCGGAGACTCCGCCCAAGCGCCCCTGAAGCGGCTCCGGCAGCGGCCCGCCTGTCGCCCAGTCGAGCAATTCGACGGTGTGCACGCAGGGAATTCCCGTCCCGGTCCGGATCTGCGTCAGGCAGCCTATGTTGCCGGTGGCGACGATCTCCGGCGCCGTGCGCTCGATGTTGGCCACCTTCCGGTCACGCAGCTTGGTCGCGATCTCCGGCTGCATGATGTTGTAGGTGCCGGCGGAGCCGCAGCAGATATGGCCCTCGGCCGGCTCCTTCACCTTGAAGCCGGCGGCGCGAAGCAGCGCCTTCGGCTCTTCCCGGATCGACTGGCCGTGCTGCATGGAGCAGGCCGAGTGATAGGTCACCGCCTGCCCCGTCTCGCGCGCAAGCCGCAGCTCGAGCGGCGCGGCGAACTCCGTGATGTCCTTGGCGAGCGCCGACACCCGCGCGGCCTTCTCGGCATAGGCCGGATCCTCGCGCAGCATGAAGCCATAGTCCTTGATCGTCGTGCCGCAGCCGGAGGTGGTGATGACGATGGCGTCGAGGCCCCCGGCCTCGATCTCGCGCGTCCAGGCGTCGACGTTGCGCCGGGCCTGAGCGAGCGCCTGATCCTCACGGCCCATATGGTGGACCAGGGCGCCGCAGCAGCCCTCCCCCTTCGCCTGCACGACCTCCACGCCGTGCCGCGTGAGGAAGCGGATCGCGGCCTCGTTGATCGAGGGCTCCAGCACCGGCTGTGCGCAGCCCTGAAGGATCGCCACGCGCGCCTGGCGCGGGCCGGCCGCCGGGAAGGCTGCGGGGCCTCGGCTCGCGGGCGCCACGGGGGGCTTGGCGGGGGCGAGCCGCAGCATTGCGCCGAGCCGCGACAGGCCGGGCGTCCGGCTGAAGACGCCCTCGAGCGGCCGCGCAAGCCAGGCGCCGAAAAGCGCGAGGCGGAAGCGGCCCGGATAAGGCAGCACGTAGGCCAGCAGCCGGCGCGTCAGGCGGTCTGCAAGCGGACGCTTATAGGTCGCCTCGATGTAGGCACGAGCATGGTCGACGAGGTGCATGTAATGCACGTCGGACGGACAGGTCGTCATGCAGGACAGGCACGAAAGGCAGCGGTCGACGTGCTTCACGATCTCGGGCGTCGCCGGCTTGTTCTCCTCCAGCATCTCCTTGATCAGGTAGATCCGGCCACGCGGACTGTCGAGTTCGTCGCCCAGCAGCAGATAGGTCGGACATGTCGCCGTGCAGAACCCGCAATGCACGCAGGTGCGCAGGATCTTTTCCGACGAGGCGAGCTGCGGATCGGCCGCGAGGCGTTCTGGGGCGAAAGCGGTCTGCATGAAAGGCTCTGAGGCTTACCGGGCGGACTGCCACGCGGTGATGGCGTCCGACGGATAGAGGAACATCAGCACGTTGAGCGTGAGATTGTCCCGGATGACGTAGAGCGCGGCCAGCTCCATAGCGACGGCCGCAACGATCGTGGCCCAAACCGGCGCCAGGCGCGCGAAGAAGAAGCCGGCGACCATGAATCCGGCGTCCGCGAGCGAGTTGAGCACGCTGTCGCCCGCATAGGCGTCCGAGACCGTGGTGGTCCGGTAGCGCTCGATCACCGCCGGGCTGTTCTCGATCAGCTCCCACGCACATTCCACGGCGACGGCGAGAAGCAGCGCCCTGCCGAGCGGCGGTCGCCGCCTGCGCCCGAACAGCAGCCAGCCGGCCGCATAGAACAGGAAGCCGTGGATGACGTGCGACAAGGAATACCAATCGGCGATGTGCTGGGAGGTCCCGGCGTCATTGGCGTTGGCGTGCCAGAGCTCGATCGTCCCGCAGGGGCAGATCAGCGGTCGTCCCATCGCGGCCAGGCCGCAGGCCAGAACCGCGACGCACAGGACGGAGAAGACCAGACAGGCGCGCTCGGCGCCGGGCGAGACCGCCGCGCCGACGTCAGAGCGCATGCATGCGGCCGGGATTGAGCACGCCTTCCGGATCGAACGCGGCCGTGACGGCGCGGGTCAGCCGCGCGAGCGCCGGCGCCTGAGGTTCGAACACCTCGACGGCCGCGCGGGTCGCGAGCGGCGCACGGATGAGCGTCGCGTGCCCGCGCGCCGCCTGCACGGCCGGACGCACAAGGCCCGCGCACGCATCTTCCGAAGGCTCGACGGCGATCCAGACGAGGCCGCCGCTCCAGTCGTAGAAGTGGGACGCGAGGACCGGACGAAGCTTCGCCACCAGTTCGGCGGCGCGGGTCGGCGCCACCGAAATCCGCCAGATCATCCGGCGCTCGTGCCCCAGCAGAGGCGCGGCCTCGGCGATTTCGCGCCACAGCGCGCGCGAGGTCGGAACGTCGAGCCGGTTCGTCGGCCCCCGGTGACCGAGCGTCTTCTCAAGCGCTGCGGTGCGGTAATTCAGCTGGCTCTCGAAATTCTCGAGCCTGAGGCAGGTGCAGGAGGGCGCATCGCCTCGCGCCGGCAGGTAGGCCGCGCCGGTCACCTCGAACGGCGTGACCATGGCGGCGCAGAGCGCGGCGACGCCCGCCGCGTCGTCCAGCCCCTCCAGCACGAGGGTGGTCTCGCTCTCCGGGATCGGCAGCGTCTTGAAGGTCGCCTCTGTCAGCACGCCGATCGTGCCGTGCGAGCCCGCGGCGAGCTTCACGAGGTCGTAGCCCGTGACGTTCTTCATCACGCGCCCCCCTGAGCGAATGATCTCGCCCCGGCCTGTCACCATCCGCACGCCGATGAGCGCGTCGCGCGCCGCCCCGGCGATCACCCGCCGGGGACCGGAGGCGTTGGCGGCGACCAGCCCACCGATGGTGGGCTCGCCGGACGTGCCGTAGAGCGGGCGATGATCGAACGGCTCGAACGCCAGCCGCTGCCCTCTTTCGGCGAGCGCCGCCTCGACCTCGGCGACCGGCGTGCCGGCCCGGGCGGAGACGACGAGTTCCGAAGGCTCCAGCAGGGTGACGCCCGTCAGACGCTCCGTCGAAAGCGTCCGCGCCGCCTGCACCGGACGGCCGAGACCTGCGCGGGTGCCTGCGCCCCGGATCGCGAGCGGCGCCTTGCGCTCGATCGCATCGAGCACGATGGCCCCGACGCCCGCCTCATCAAGCGGAGAGACGACGTCGGCCGTCGCTTCCTGGCTGACCGGATGCGTCACGCGGCGGCCTTGTGGGACGGGAAACGCATCTCGAGCGGGAACACCTTGGCCGGGTTCATGAGCCAGTTGGGGTCGAACGCCTGCTTCACGCGCATCATCTGCGCGAGCTCTACATGGGTGAACTGAACCGTCATGAGCTCGCGCTTCTCGATACCGACGCCGTGTTCGCCGGTGAGGCAGCCGCCGACCTCGACGCAGGCCCGGAGGATCTCCTCGCCAGCCTCCTCGGCCTTCGCCAGAGAGACAGGATCGTTCATATCGTAGAGCACCAGCGGATGCAGATTGCCGTCGCCGGCGTGGAAGATGTTCGCGACCTTGAGGCCCTGCGCGTCGCAGATTTCTGTGATGCGATGGAGCACCTCGGGCAGGCGGCCGGTGGGAATCGTGCCGTCCATGCAGATGTAATCCGAGATCCGCCCCATCGCGCCGAAGGCCGACTTCCGGCCCTTCCAGATCGCCGCCGCCTCGGCCGCCGTCTTGGCCTGCCGCGACGAGGTCGCGCCGTGCTGCCGCGCGATCATCTCGATGCGGGCCAGCTGCTCGTCGAGCTCGACCTGAGAGCCCTCCACCTCCACGATCAGCAGCGCGCCAGCGTCTCTTGGATAACCGGCATGGGCGAAGTCCTCGCAGATGTCGATCGCGATCTTGTCCATGAACTCGATCGCGACCGGCACGATGCCTGCGCCGAGCACCGCCGCGACCGCGGCGCCGGCCGCCTCGCTGGTCTCGAAGCCGAACAGGATCGGCCGCGCGCCTTCCGCCATCGGCAAGATGCGCAGCGTCGCCTCGGTCACCATGCCGAACTGGCCTTCCGAGCCGCAGATCACGCCGAGCAGGTCGAGCCCTGGCGCGTCCATGGCGTCGCCGCCGATTTCGACGATCTCGCCCCGCATGGTGACGAAGGTGACGCCCATCAGGTTGTTCGTCGTGACGCCGTATTTCAGGCAGTGCGCGCCGCCCGAATTCATCGCGATGTTGCCGGCGATCGTGCAGGCGAGCTGCGACGACGGATCGGGCGCGTAGAAGAAGCCCTCATGGGCGATGGCGGCCGAGACGCCGAGATTGGTGATGCCGGTCTGCACCCGCATGGTGCGGCTGGCGAGGTCCACGTCCAGCACCCGCGCCATCTTGGAGACGCCGATCACCACCGCGTCCTCCTGCGGCAGCGCTCCGCCAGCGAGCGAGGTCCCGGCGCCGCGCGGCACGACCGGCACGCCCTCGCGATCACAGAAGGCGAGCACGGCCGCGACCTGTTCGGTCGTGGACGGCAGCACCACCGCGAGCGGCATGCGGCGGTATGCGGTCAGCGCGTCCGTCTCGAAGGCGCGACGCTCGTCCTCCGAGACGATCACGCCCTCCCCCGGCACGAGCGCGCGCAGCCCGGCGACGATCTCGTCGCGGCGGGCCAGGATGCGCGGGTCGGCGGCCGGCATGGCGATCCCGGTCATCGTCTCCTCCTCTGATCCCTCTTTTGCGGCGCTTACGCCGCGCGAGGTTTGGAATCAGTCTTAGGTCATGGCGCCCGTCGCGGGTAGCCTGCGGGACGGGCGGCGGCCTTGCGCCGATCGCCTTGCCCTACATGTTCAAACGGGCCATCACGGCCGACTTGTCCGCCGCCTTTCGGAGCTTGCCTTGTCCGCCGCCTCCGCCCCGCCCCGTCCCCGCGTCGGCCTCTTCGCGACCTGCCTGGTCGACCTGATCCGGCCCTCCATCGGATTTGCGGCCGCCAAGCTCATCGAGCAGGCCGGCTGCGAGGTCGTGGTGCCGCCGCAGACCTGCTGCGGCCAGCCCGCCTTCAACAATGGCGACCGCGCCACCGCGCGCGACCTCGCCCTCCAGGCGATCGACGCCTTTCAGGGCGTCGACTATGTGGTCGCGCCCTCCGGCTCCTGCGCCGGCCAGTTGAAGAAGCACGTGCCGGAGCTGTTCGAGGGAGAGCCGGATCTCTCCCGCCGCGCCGACGCCTTCGCGGCCAAGGTCTTCGAGCTCGTCACCTTCCTGGTCGACGTGCGCGGGATGACGTCGGTGCCCGCCCGTTTCGACGGCGTCGTGACCTATCACGACAGTTGCGCGGGCCTGCGCGAGCTCGGCGTCAAGGCGCAGCCGCGCAGGCTGCTGGAAAGCGTACAGGGGCTGACGATCGCGGAGATGAGGGATCCCGACGTCTGCTGCGGCTTCGGCGGCACCTTCGCGGTGAAATACGGGGAGATTTCCGACGCGATCGTCGCCAAGAAGACCGACAACGTGATGGCGGCCGGCGCCGGGACGCTGCTTGCAGGCGATCTCGGCTGCCTCATGAACATGGCCGGCAAGCTGCAGCGCCAGGGCCGGCCGGTGCGCGTCCGCCACGTCGCCGAGGTGCTGGCCGGGATGGGCGAGGAGCCCGCCATCGGCGAGCCGACGCGGGGGGAGTGACAGGATGACGGCGCATTTCACCTCGCCGGCGTTCAAGGAGAACGCCCACCAGGCGCTGCACGACCCGGCGCTGCAGCGCGCGCTCGGCAATGTCGAGAGCGGCTTCATCGCGAAGCGCCGGAAGGCGGCCGACAAGCTGCCGGAGTTCGAGGCGCTGCGCGACAGCGCGCGCGACATCAAGAACCACACGCTGGCCCATCTCGACCTCTATCTCGAGGCCTATGAGGCGAAGGTCACGGCCGCCGGCGGCCATGTGCATTTCGCGCCGACGGCCGAGGACGCGTCGAAGATCGTCACCGACATCTGCCGCCGCATCGGCGCCCGGACGGTCGCCAAGGGCAAGTCGATGATCTCCGAGGAGATCGAGCTCAACGCCCATCTCGAGGCGGCGGGCGTGAAGCCGATCGAGACCGACCTCGGCGAATACATCATCCAGCTGCGCGGCGAGCGGCCGAGCCACATCGTGGCGCCCGTGATCCATCTCAACCGCGACCAGATCGAGAGCGACTTCCGCCGCGTCCACAGCGACCTGCCGGCGGAGCGCGATCTGCATGCGCCGGAATCGCTGCTCGCTGAGGCGCGCGGCGTGCTGCGGCAGAAATTTCTTGCGGCCGATGTCGGCATCACCGGGGCGAACTTCCTGGTGGCCGAAACCGGCACGTCGATCATCGTGACCAATGAGGGCAATGGCGATCTCAGCCAGACCCTCCCCCGGGTCCACATCGTGCTCGCCTCGATCGAGAAGCTTGTCCCGACGCTCGAGGACGCCAGCCAGATGCTGCGCGTGCTGGCGCGCTCTGCGACCGGCCAGGAGATCTCCGTCTACACGACCTTCTCGACCGGCCCGCGTCGGCCGGGCGACGTCGACGGACCGGAGGAATATCACGTCGTCCTGCTCGACAACGGCCGCTCCGCTATGCTCGGCGGCGAGTTCCGCGAGATGCTCCGCTGCATCCGCTGCGCGGCCTGCATGAACCACTGCCCGGTCTATCACGCCGTCGGAGGCCACGCTTACGGTTGGGTCTATCCCGGGCCGATGGGCTCGGTGCTGTCGCCCTCGCTGATCGGCGTCGACAAGGCGGGCCATCTGCCCAACGCCTCGACCTTCTGCGGACGCTGCGAAAGCGTCTGCCCGGTGCGCATCCCGCTTCCCAAGCTGATGCGGCACTGGCGCGAACGGGAGTTCGAGCGCCATCTCTCCCCAGCCACTGTCCGCTCCGGGCTCAAGCTGTGGGGCTTCTTCGCTCGACGGCCGCGGCTCTACCGGCTGGCGACGAGAGCCGGAATGGGCGCGCTCGCCCTGCTCGGCCGCGGCAAGGGCCGGTTCCGCACGTTGCCGTTCGCGGGCGGCTGGACGGCGACGCGCGACTTCGCGGCGCCCGAGGGCGGCACCTTCCAGGCCCAATGGGCTGCGCGGAAGGAGCGCGCATGACGCCGCGCGAACAGATTTTCGCCAATATCCGCCGCTCGCTGGGCTCGAGCGGGGCGGAGCGGCCGCGCCGCATGATCGTCGAGGAGAGGCTGGCGCAAAGGCCCGCCGGCGTTCTGCCGGCCCGCGCCACCCAGAAATCGGCGCGCGAGCGGATCGCGCTTTTCGTCGAGATGGCGGAAGCCTCGGCGGCGACCGTCGAGACCGTGCCGGCGGTCGAGCACGCCCCTACCGCCATCGCGGAATTCCTGCGGGCGCACAATCTCGCGCCACGGCTGCGTCGCGGGACCGACCCGCGCCTGGGGAGCCTGCCGTGGGAGAGAACTGCGCTCGAGGTCGCGACCGGCCGCTCCTTCGGCGATGACGCCGCGGGCGTCAGCGCCGCTTTCGGGGCGGTGGCGGAGACCGGAACGCTGGTGCTCGTCTCGGGCGAGGACAATCCGACGACGCTGAACTTATTGCCGGACAATCATATCGTCGTGCTCGACGCCAGCGATGTGGCCGCCACCTATGAGGATGTGTGGGACAGGGTTCGCGACCGGTTCGGGGCAGGCGCCATGCCGCGCACCGTGAACTGGATCACCGGCCCGTCCCGATCCGCCGACATCGAGCAGATCCTGCTGATGGGCGCCCACGGACCACGGAGGTTGCACATCGTGCTGATAGATCCCGAGGCCGCCGCGACCGAGCCCGTCGAGGACTCCGCCGCCGCTCCGGCCGGCTCCACGCCCGCCGAGCCGCGCGTCGGCTCGACGCTTGCTGCGGACCCGAAGAAGCCCGGAGAAGAAAAGCCTGCGGATCCGGAACAGAAGCCGGACCCTGAGGACGAGGACGAAGAGCTCGACGAATCTCTGGACGAGAGCTTCCCGGCGAGCGATCCGCCTTCACAGACGCAGCCGTGACGACGGCCCGCCGAGGCTTGTGAGCGCACGGCGCGGCCCAGCCTCTGCGCCCCGGCAAGGAGGGCTGACGGCGGCGCGATGACGGTCCGAAACCTTGACGCCGTGTTCGCGCCCCGCTCGGTCGTCCTGGCCGGAGGAAGCCCACGGCCGGGGAGCGCTGGGAGGGTCATTCTCGCCGGCCTGCGGGAGGCCGGCTTCGCCGGCCCGATCGGACTGGTGAATCCCGATCACGCGGTCATCGACGACGTCGCTGCGACGCGGACTTTCGCGGAGCTTGCGGCGCCGCCCGACCTCGTGGTCGTCACCGCGCCGCCCGACGCCGTCGCCAGGATCATCGAAGACGCCGGCTCAGCCGGCGCACGGGCCGCCGTCATCGTCACTCGCGGGCTGGGCGCCGGCCCCGGCTCCGCCCGTGCGGCGACCGAGCAGGCCGCCCGGCTCAGCGGTCTCAGGCTTGTCGGGCCGGGCTGCCTCGGGGTCCAGAGCCCCTATGCGCGCCTCAACGTCAGCATCGCGCCCGAGGCGCGGGCCGGCGAGCTTGCGCTGCTCTCCCAGTCCGGGGCCGTCATGGCTTCCACGATCGAATGGGCGAACGCGCGCGGCATCGGCTTTTCGGGCGTGGTGTCGCTCGGCGACATGGCCGACGTCGACGTTGGCGACCTGCTCGATCATTTCGCGCTCGACCGCCGCACCCACGCGATCCTGCTCTACCTGAACGCCGTCGCCGACGCGCCGCGCTTTCTCTCCGCCGCCCGAGCGGCGGCGCGCATCAAGCCCGTGGTGGTGGTCAAGGGCGGCCGTCGCGAGCCCGAAGGGCGGGCGTGGTCATCCTACGCGGCGAGCTTCGCCACCTCGGACGCGGTGCATGACGCCGCGTTCCGGCGCTCTGGGCTGCTGAGGGTGGCGGACCTCGCGGAGCTGTTCTCCGCCGCCGAGACGCTCGCGCATGTCGCCCCGCTCACAGGCAAGCGCATCGCGATCGTCGCGAACGGCGCGGCGCTCGGGACACTGGCGGCCGACCGGCTCGCTGATCTCGGCGGCGTGGCGGCGCAGTTCTCCGCCGAAACGGCGACGCGGATCGCCGCAGCCCTTCCAGAGGAGACCGAAAGCCTCAATCCGGCAGACCTGCGCGGCGACGCCGCGCCGGAGCTCTATGAAACCGTTCTTGAAGCGGCGCTCGACGACCTGGAGGTCGACGCGACGCTCGCGCTCTACGCGCCGACGCGGCTGTCGCCGGCGCTCGGCTGCGCCCGCGCTGTGGTGGCCGCCGCGAAGCGCGCGCGCAGCCGCCGCTATCCGCCGAAGCCGGTCTTCGCGGCCTTTCTCGGCTCCGACCCCGCGCCGCGGGCGGCGCTCGAGGCGGCGCATGTGCCCTTCTTCCGAACGCCCGAGGCCGCCGTGGCGGGCCTCATGCACCTGGTGCGCCATGTCGAGGGCCAGGCGGCGCTGCTCGCGGCTCCTCCCTCGGCCCCGGAAAGCTTTTCGCCCGACCTCGCTCGCGCGCAGGCGGCGGTCGCGGCCTGCCTCGCCGGCGGGCGCGAGTGGTTGTCGCCGACCGACGCCGCCGAGGTTCTGGCGGCCTACGACATCCCGCTGCTGCCGCAGACTTTCGTGGCGACGCCGGAGGAGGCCGCAGAGGTCTCCCGCGGGCTGATGGGGCCGGGCGGCGCCGCGCTCAAGATCGTCTCGCCCGACATTCCGCGGCGGTCGATGGTCGACGGCCTGCGAACGGCGCTGGAAAGCCCCGAAGCGGTCGAGCAGGCCGCCCGCGCAATGCTCACCCGCGTCGCATCCCGCGCGCCCGAAGCCCGGATCGACGGCTTTCTGGTCCAGCCGCATATCAGGCCGGAGGACGGGCAAGACGCCTTTGCGGGGCTCGCCGACCACCCGGCTTTCGGGCCGGTCGTCGTGTTCGGGGCCGGCGGCCGCGCGATCGAACTGCTGCGCGATTTCGCCGTCGCGCTGCCGCCGCTGCATCTCGGCCTGGCGCGGGACGCGATCGCCCAGACCCGCGTCGGCGGCCTGTTCGGAGGCCATGGCGACCTTCCCGCCGTCGATCGCGACGCCGCAGCGCTGGTGCTGGTGAAGCTTGCGCAGCTCGCCGCCGACATGCCCGAGATTCGCGAGCTCGACATCAATCCGCTGGTCGTGACGCCGCGCGGCGCCTTCGCATTCGACGCCCGCATCCGGGTCGCCCCCGCGCCCCGCGGCGGCGGAGCCGGCGTCGCTAATGCGCGCCTCGCCATCCGCCCCTACCCAAAGCAGTTCGAGACCAGACTCGTCCTCGGCGACGGCTCCGAGATCGCTGTGCGGCCGGTGCGGCCTGAGGACGAGCCGAGCGTCGCGGCCTTCTTCCGCCAGGTCGACGCCGAAGATCTGCGCCAGCGCTTCTTCACCCCGATGAGCGAGGTGCCGCGCGCCTTCATCGCGCGTCTCACGCAGATCGACTACGCCCGAACGATGGTCCTGCTTGCCCTGAATTCCGAGGGAGCCGTCCTGGGCATCGTCCAGTTGCACGCGGATCCAGATGCCGACGCAGGCGAATTCGCCATCCTGCTGCGCTCGGACTTCAAGGGCCGCGGCCTCGGCTGGCGGCTGATGCGGACCCTGATCCGGTTCGCGAGGTCCGAAGGCTGGGGGGCCATCACGGGCCAGATTCTCGCCGAGAACAGCTCGATGCTGGCGGTCTGCCGCGAGCTGGGCTTCGCCATCGCGCCCGATCCAGACGACATCGGCGTCAGGATCGCGACGCTTTCCCTGCGCGAATAACGCGCTCTGCTCGCGCCGGGCGGCGCGAGCAGAGTTGAAGCGCCGTCAGGCGAGCGCCGGCTCCGCCCGCGCGGCCGGAGCCGCGCCCTCGATCAGCTTCTTCCGCATCGGCGCCAGCGCCGCGATCGCCAGCAAGCCGGTCAGCACGTCCATCGCGATGATGATGCCGAACACCGGCGTCCAGCTGCCGGACGAGGCGTAGATCCAGGCCGCGATCGGCCCGCCCAGAACGGAGCCGACGCCCTGCGCCATATAGAGGAAGCCATAGTTCTTGGTGGCGTGGGTCTCGCCGAACGTGTCGGTCAGCGTCGACGGGAACAGCGAGAAGATCTCGCCCCAGCCGAAGAACACGACGCCTGACATCAGCACGTAGAGCAGCGGATCGTTGCGCACCGCGATCAGCGCCGCGATCGCCAGGCCTTCGCCGATGAAGGCGATCGCCATGGTCTTCTCGCGCCCGATCCGGTCGGAGATCAGCCCGAACACCGGCCGCGTCAGTCCGTTGGTGATGCGATCAATGGTGAGCGCGAGCGGCAGAGCCGCGAAGCCGAGCACCAGAACCTTCTCGTCGATGCCAAACGATCGGGAGAAGGTCGCGAACTGCGAGATCACCATGAGGCCGCCGGTCGACATCATCGTCATCATCGCGAACATCAGCCAGAACACCGGCGTCTTCAGCATCTCGCGGCTGTCGAAGTCGCGCCGCGTCCGCAGGGCGCCGACGGCCGGCTGCGGCCGGGTCCCGGCGCTCATGGCCGGCGCGGGCTGGAGAAACAGGGCCGCGACGACGCCGACCGCGCCCTGCAGCAGCCCGAACATGATGAGCGTGTGCTGGAGCCCGGCGGACGCGAGCGTCGACGAGATCGGAAAGTTGAGGAAGATCGCGCCGAAGCCGTAGCCGGCCGCCGCCATGCCGGTCGCGAAGCCGCGCTTGTCCGGGAACCACTTCACCATCTGGCCGATGATGCCGATGTAGACGATGCCGGTGCCGATGCCGCCGAGCACGCCATAGGTGAAATAAATGGCCGGCAGACTGGTCGCGTAGGCGGTCAGCACCCAGCACAGGCCGGACAGCGCGCAGCCCGTCATCACCAGCAGCCGCGGGCCGAAACGGTCGACGAGGGCGCCCTGAAGGGGCGAAAGCCAGGTCTGCAGCACGATCAGGATCGAGAAGGTCACCTGCAGATCGGCCAGCGTGCCGCCGACGGTTCCGAGCAGCGGCTTCGTGAAGAGCGTCCAGACATATTGCGGGCTGGAGATCGCCATCATGGCGATCACTCCGAGCGCCAGCTGGAACCAGCGCTTGCGACCGCTCACTGTCGAGGCGAGCGCGGTGGTGGTCATGTTTCAGTCTCCGAGAATGCGTTCGACCCTTCAACGCAAGGTTGGGGCCAACGACGTCCGCGAGCTGATCAATCGACCTCTTCTGGCGCGCCAGAGGCGTGGCGTGCCTAATGCAAGCGCAGCCGGCGCCGTTTTGACGGGCGCGCGGAGCCGTGGCCGTCGAGCAACGGTCGCCGCGCCTTTCGCCGGCGGCGGGATTGTTTTCACCTTCGGCTTACCGAAGTGCGGCTAAGTTGCGACTGAACGCCGTCGCGCTTCGCCAGGATCTGTTATGACTTACCGCGTTCCAACGCTCGCCGCGCTGCTCGCTCTCGCAGCCTTTCCCGCGGTCGCGGCGGATCTGCCGGCGTTCGAACCGCCCGTGGCGGTGGAGGCCGTGCAGGAGGGATGGATCGTCACCCTGAAGGGAACGGGTCTCTACACGACCAAGTTCGAAGGCGCCGGGAAGTACGGGATTTCCGGAATCCCAGGCCTCAGCATCCGCCGTCCCGGGCAGCCGTGGAAGTTCGGCGCCCCGGACGACGGCTTTGGCTTCGCGCTGATCGACACGCCGTATCTGCAGTTCGGTCCGGTGGCGCGGGTCCGCAACGAGCGGGACTCGAGCGACGACCACAAGTTCCGCGGGATGCATGATCGCGACTACGCGATCGAGCCGGGCGCGTTCGTCGAGTTCTATCCGCTCGACGTGATCCGGGTTCGGGGCGAGTTGCGGCACGGCTTCTGGGGCCATGACGGCTTCGTGGGCAATGTCGCGGCCGACTACATCCAGCGCTTCGACCGCGTGACCGTCTCGATCGGTCCGCGCACCGAGATCGGCGACAGCCGGTTCATGAACACCTATTACGGCGTGTCGAACGGCGAAGCGGCGCTGAACGGCCGCGTCACGCGCTACAAGGCGAAGGGCGGCTTCAAGTCGGTCGGGCTTGCGAGCGCGGTCACCTATGACTGGACCGAGCACTGGAGCACGACCGTGTTCGGCGGCTACGACCGGCTTGTGGGCGAAGCGGCCGACAGCCCGGTGGCGAAGAAGCTCGGCACCAAGAACGTGTTCACCGTCGGCCTCGGCGTCGCCTATTCGTTCGACCTGACCCGGTGAGACAGCTCCGGCGCCTCAGGGCGCCGGGTGGTACTGGTAGAGCCAGGTTTCTGTGAGCACCTGGCCGCCGGCCTTCAGGTAGCAGCGCATCTCGACCGGCTCGGGTCCTTCCACCGTCAGATCGAACTGGGCGCGCCAGTCGCCCTTCACGTCGCTCGGCACGGCTTCGGCGTAGATGTATGAGAACTTGCCCCGCGAGGCCCAGAGCACCGGCTCGACCGTCTCGCCATAGGGGATGTTCGCGAGCGGGCCGCCGAGGAACTCGACGATGAACTTCCGCACGCCCGCCGGCCGCGGCAGGCCGGGCTGGCCGCCCCGCCCGAGGCGCGTCCCGACGCAGCGGCCGAGATTCGTCGGGTAAGGCTCGTCGTCCCGCCAGTGGAGCTTGTAGGCGAGCGCGAGCGTCGCGCCCGGTATCGCGGGCTGGTCAGGAACCCAGTAGGCGACGATGTTGTCGTGGATCTCGTCATCGGTCGGAAGCTCCACGAGCTGGACCGCGCCCTTGCCCCAGTCGCTGGTCGGCTCCACCCAGGTCGAGGGCCGATCCTGGTATTTCACCCCGTCCTCGTAATGGTCGAACGCGCGGTCGCGCTGCAGGAGACCGAAGCCCCTCGGGTTCTCGTCCGAGAAGGTTGACGTCATGATCCGCGGCGGATTGTTGAGCGGGCGCCAGATGCGCTCGCCCGCTCCGGTCCACATCGCGAGGCCGTCGGAATCGTGGACCTCCGGACGCCAGTCGATCAGCGTCGGCTTGGCGGTCTCGGAAAACCAGTACATCGACGTCAGCGGCGCGAGTCCGAGCGTCGCGACCTCCTTGCGCATCGTGACTTCGGCCTCGATCTCCATCAGCGTCCCCTCCGTGCGATGGATCAGGAAGCGATAGGCGCCTGAGAGCGACGGCCCGTCCAGCAGCGCGAACACCGTGACCGGGTCGCCATCCGTCTTTGCGGGCTCAAACCAGAACGAGATGAAGTCCGGGAATTCCTCCGCGGCGCCCGGCGGCGGGAACAGCGCGACGCCCCGCGCCGACATGCCGACCTGGCCGCGGCCGCCGATCGCCCGGAAATAGGAGGCGCCCAGGAAGGTCGCGAACGGCTCGCGCGTCTTCCAGTCGCCCTTGTCGGTGACCTGGTCCTTGGCCTCCCGCACCCAGAAACCTGCGAAGGCCGAAGGCTGCGGCGGCAGGCCCCGCGCGACGCTGTCCGGCGGCATGTCGAACAGGTTCGGGTCGTAGAGGATTTCGCGCGCCTGTCCGTCCGCCACCGCATGCATGCGGACGGTCTTGGGAAAGAACTTGCCGACATGCATGAAGGTGATCGGATAGGCGCCGGCGCTCTCGCCGTAGAGCGCATGCTCCGGCTTGAACTTGATCTTGCCGTGGGCGTCGTAGTCGATCTTCTGAACGATCGCGGGATCGGGCGCGGCCGGCGGCTGGTAGGGCTTTCCGGCAAGCGCCTTGGCGAAGGCCTTCAGTCCGTCATAGCTGAACGGCTCCGGCTTGCCGAACTTCAGCCGGTCGGTCTCGGCCGCGCGGGCGCCCCCGCCGAACGCCAGGGCGGCCTGCGCCGCGAGGGCGATCTGGAGCATCGTCCGGCGGTCGAGCAGATGAGCGGACCGTAGATCGGGAAGACGCGAGCGGGACATGGTGCGGACCTGGCGCCGGGTTAAGCTCGCGCGCTTATAACCGAAAATGCGGCGGAGAAACGGAGGCGGCTATTCGGGCCTCCAGCGGGCGAGCCGCAGCGCGTTGAGCACCACGCTCGCCGACGACAGCGCCATCGCCGCGCCGGCGATCGCGGGCGACAGAAAACCGAACGCCGCGAGCGGCAAGCCGACGACGTTGTAGGCGAAGGCCCAGACCAGGTTCTGCCGGATCGTCGCGACGGTGCGCCGTGACAAAGCAAGAGCCGCCGAGACGAGCTCCGGATCGGGCCGCAGCAGGGCCACGCCGGCGCTCTCGAGCGCGACGTCCGCGCCGCCGCCCATCGCGATCCCAAGATCGGCCGCGGCGAGCGCCGGGGCGTCGTTGACGCCGTCGCCGACCATCGCGACCTGCGCGCCTTCCGCCTTGAGCCGCTGGATCGTGGCGAGCTTGTCCGCCGGCCGCGCGCCCGCTTCGACCCGCGCGATGCCGACCGCGCGGGCGATCGGGGCCGCGGCCTCCGCGCTGTCGCCCGTCAGCATGATGACTGCGACGCCCTGGCGCTCGAGCCGCCCGACGGCGGCGGCGGCGCTTGGGCGCGGCGCGTCCGCGAAAGCCAGCACGCCGCGCGCGCGCCGCCCCTCGGAAACCGCCACCGCGGTGCGGCCTTCGGCGGCGTGGCGGGCGAGCATCGGCTCGATCGGAGCCGTATGCGCGCCGGCCTCCACGAGCATCCGCACGCTGCCGACCGCAACCTTAAGACCGCCTACCTCGCCGACGACGCCTTCGCCCGGATCGGCCCGGATCGATGTCGCGGCCGGGATCGCGAGCCCCTGCCCTTCCGCCGCCTCCACGATCGCGTGCGCCAGCGGATGCTCGGAGCCCCGTTCGACAGCCGCAGCGAGCGCCAGCAGCTTGGCGGCGTCGCCATCGACTGCCTCCGTCGCGACCAACGCGGGGCGGCCGGCGGTGAGCGTCCCGGTCTTGTCGAAAACGACAGCGGTGACGCGGGCGGCGCGCTCCAGAGCGTCGATGTCCCGGACCAGGATGCCGGCCTTGGCTCCCGCCCCCGTGCCGGCGACCAGAGCCGCCGGCGTCGCGAGCCCAAGCGCGCACGGGCAGGCGATCACCAGGACCGCTATGGCGTGGCCGAGCGCTGCGCCGAAGCCCGCGCCGGCGATCAGCCAGCCCGCAAACGTCACGGCGGCGATCGCCACCACGGCAGGCACGAAGATCGCGGTGACGCGATCAACCAGGCGCTGCACCGGCGCCTTGGCGAGTTGGGCGCGGGCGACGAGCCGCCCGATCCGGGCGGGCGTCGCGTCCTCGCCGACGGCAGTCGCCGTGACGGCCAGAAATCCGGAGCCGTTGAGCGAGCCGGCGACGACAGGATCGCCTGCCGCCTTCGCGACCGGCTTGCTCTCGCCGGTGACGAGGGACTCGTCGAGCGCGCTTTCGCCTTCAAGGACCGCGCCGTCCACCGGCACGCGCTCCCCCGGCCGAACGAGCACGACATCGCCGAGCGCCAGGGCCTCGACCGCGACCTGCTCCTCTGCCCCGTCGCGCGTCCGCCGACGCGCCGTCTCCGGCGTCAGTTCGCTGAGCGCGGTCAGGGCAGCGCTCGCTCCTGAGGTCGCGCGCGCCTGCAGCAGATTGCCGAGCAGCACGAAGCCCAGCACCGCGACCGAGGCCTCGAAGTAGAGCGGCCCGTGACCGCCCGCGAGCAGCTGGCCTGCGCTCCAGAAGAAGGCGGCGCTGGTCCCGAGCGCGACCAGCACGTCCATATTGGCCGCCCCGCCCCGCAGCGACGCCCACGCGCCACGATAGAACCGCCAGCCGACCAGCGCCTGTACGGGCGCGGCGAGCGCGAACTGCAGCCAGCCCGGCAGGGTCTCATGCGCCCCGGCGGCCATGCCGATCATTCCGACCAAGAACGGCGCGCCCAGCACCGCGGTCATGATCAACAGCAGGACCGTTCGCCGCTCGTCGCTGCGCCGTTCGGCCGCCCGGTCCGCCTCCGCCTGGCGCCGGGCCGCGGCGCTGGCGGGCCGCACATGCGCCTCGTAGCCCGCGCGCTCGACCGCCGCGACAGCGGCGGCTGCGTCCACAGGGCCCGCGAAACGCACGTCGGCGCGCTCGAGCGGCAGGTTGACGACAGCCGAGGCGATGCCGGGCGTCTGGCCGAGCACCTTCTCGACTCTCGTCGCGCAGGCCGCGCAATGCATGCCTTCGATGTCGAGGGTGAGCGAAGCCGGCTCGAACGCGGCCGCGGGTTCATGTCGGGTCATGTCAAGACCTAGATGCGTCGCGCTGGCGCCCAGGACAAGCGCGCGCATCGGGCGGCCTTGTCGCAGAGCCGAGTCTGCGGCATCGTCCGCCGTCTTCCGCCGCTGATGGCGGTTTCCGCCGCCGCGCGTGACGCCCGATGGAGGCCAGCCGCGGACCGCTCCTTTGATCGCCGCAAGCAAGCTCGCGGCGCGGAGACCGCTATGTTATCCACCCGCCGGAATTTCGCGCGCCTACTGCTTGGCCTTTCCCTCATGGCGACGCCGCTGGCGGCGCGCGCCGCTGAAGCGGATGCCAAGGCCCCCGTCGTGGTCTTCGCCGCCGCCTCCCTCAAGAACGCGCTCGACGCCGTCGCGAAGGACTGGACCAGGACCAGCGGCGTCCAGGTGAGGGTGAGCTACGCGGCCTCATCCGCTCTCGCCAAGCAGCTGGAGCAGGACGCGCCGGCTGACCTGTTCATCTCGGCCGACGCGCCTTGGATGGACTACGTCGCCGACAAGAAGCTGATCGCGCCGGACAGCCGCATCGATCTGCTCGGAAACCGTCTGGCGCTGGTCGCGGGCGCCGACTGGAAGAACGGCGACGTCGACCTCAAGCCGGGCGTGGACCTGGCCGGCCTGCTCGGGGATGGGCGGCTCGCGATGGGCGAGGTGAGTTCAGTGCCGGCGGGCAAATACGGCAAAGCGGCGCTGACGAGCCTTGGCCTGTGGGATTCGGTCTCCGGCAAGGTGGCGGGGGCGGAGAATGTGCGCGCAGCGCTCGCTCTGGTCTCACGCGGCGAGGCGCCGCTCGGGATCGTCTACAGGACCGATGCGGCCGCAGACCCCAGCGTCAGGATCGTCGGGACCTTCCCGGCCGACAGCCATCCGGCGATTGTCTATCCGGCCGCGATGCTCGCGGCGTCAAAGAACCCGAATGCGGCGGCTTTCCTGAAGCATTTGGCCTCCGCGCCGGCGCGCAAGACATTCGAAGCGGCGGGCTTCACGGTGCTCGCGCCGCTCTCGGGGAGCTGATCCTGGAGACGCTCGGAGCCGCGCTCGGGCTTGCGCCGGATGACCTCGTCGCCGTCCGGCTGAGCCTGCTGGTCGCGAGCGTGGCGACCGTCGCGAGCCTGCCGGTCGCGGTGCTGGTGGCGCTCGCGCTCGCGCGCGGCCGCTTCCCGGGCAAGACGCTGCTCGACGGCGTGGTGCATCTTCCGCTCGTCCTGCCGCCCGTCGTCACCGGCTATCTTCTGCTGATCGGCTTCGGCCGCCGCGGGCCGATCGGTGAGGCGCTCGAGGCGTGCTGCGGCGTGGTGTTCTCGTTCCGATGGACCGGCGCGGCGCTCGCCGCGGCCATCATGGGCTTCCCCTTGATGGTGCGCGCGATCCGGCTGTCGCTCGAGGCCGTGGATCGCAGGCTCGAGGACGCGGCCGCGACGCTGGGCGCAGGGCGCGCAGGCGTGCTGTTCGCGGTCACGCTGCCGCTCGCGCTTCCCGGCCTGCTGGCGGGCGCAGTGCTCGCCTTCGCCAAGGCGCTCGGCGAGTTCGGCGCCACCATCACCTTCGTCTCCAACATCCCCGGCGAGACCCGCACGCTGCCGGCGGCGATCTACACGCTCACGCAGACGCCCGGCGGCGACGCCGCAGCCGGCAAGCTCGTTCTGATCGCGATCGCCCTCTCGCTCGCCGCGCTGATCGCCTCGGAGCTGCTGGCGCGCCGCCTGTCTTCGCGGATCGCCGGATGAGCGAGAGACCGCGCCCGCGCAAAGGCCGCTGATGCTCGAGGTCGACATCCGCCGCCGCGCCGGAGACTTCTCGCTCGACGTCGCGTTCGCCGCGCCGGTCGGCGTCACCGCCGTGCTCGGCCGCTCCGGCTCCGGCAAGTCGACGCTGGTCGCGGCCGTCGCGGGACTCGCCCGGCCAGACCTCGGCCGCATCGCTCTGGACCAGACGGCTCTGTTCGACAGCGCGGCCGGCGTGAACCTGCCGGCGCGCAAGCGCCGGATCGGGATCGTTTTCCAAGAGAGCCGGCTGTTTCCGCATCTCTCGGTGCGCTCAAACCTGCTGTTCGGCCGCAGGCGCCGACGCGACGCCACGAGCCCGGACCTCGATCAGGTGATCGAGACCCTCGGGATCGGACATCTGCTGTCCCGGCGGCCCCGCTCGCTTTCGGGCGGAGAAAAGCAACGGGTCGCGATCGGCCGCGCTCTTTTGTCAGGGCCGCGCGCCCTGCTGTTCGACGAGCCGCTCGCGGCCCTCGACGCCGAGCGGAAGGCCGAGATCCTGCCCTTCCTGGAGGCCCTGATCCAAGAGGTCGCGCTGCCGGTGCTTTACGTCACGCATGCGCTCGAGGAAGCGCGGCGGCTCGCCCGCGGCCTGATCGTTCTGGAGAGCGGGCGGATCGTCGCCGCAGGCGCGATCGAGGAGGCGGTCGCGGCGGCCGGGCTTGCGACCGCAGGCGACCGGCTGCTCGACGGCGTGACGGTCGATGCGGTCGTCGCGGAGCTCGACGAACGATATGGGCTAACAGGGCTTGCGCTCGGCGGCCACCGGGTCTGGGCGCCGGGCCTGATCGGCGCCCCGGGGGCCCCGGCGCGGCTGCGCTTCCTGGCGCGTGACGTCGCGGTCGCGCTCGATCCGCCGCAGCGCTCCTCGGTCCGGAACGTGTTGCCCGGGGTGGTGCGCGGCGTGAAGCGCGGCGACGGCCCCTACGCATCGGTTTCGATCGACGTCGGCGGCGCGGTGCTGCGCGCCGAGATCACCCGCCGCGCGGCCGCCGAGCTCGACCTCGCGCCGGGCCGCGTCGTCTATGCGCTGGTGAAGAGCGTCGCGGTCAGCCGCGCCTAGGGCGCGTTTTCGGGCGCGTAGGGGAACGTCCAGGTTTCCGTCAGCGCCCGGTCGCCGGCCTTAAGGAAGGCGCGCAGCTCCATTGTCTTGCCGGTGTCGGCCTGCACGTCGACGCCGACCCTGAAGCCGCCGATCCTGGGGTTCGGCGTTACGAAGGTGCGCAGGATCGCGCCCGAGGATGTCGACGGCGCCACGGAGACCCGTGTCGGGTCGGCCAGGAAGTAGCCCAAGTCCCCGCCGGCGAAGTCGATGATGAAGCGCTGCGTTCCGGGCGGCACCGGCTCCGCCGAGCCGAGGGCCGCCGCCCGGGTCGGATAGGTGTTCATCGCGCGCCCGCCGGTGTGCAGCCTCGCGTCCGAGGTCATGGCGCGAATGCGGTAGCCGAAGCTGCGCTCCTTGCCCGCCTCGGCGGGCGCGGACGGGACCCAGAAGGCGACGATGTTGTCGTTGGTCTCGTCATCGGTCGGCAATTCGACGAGCTCGACACGGCCCTCTCCCCAGCCCTCGCGCGGCTCGATCCAGTAGCTCGGCCGCATCTGATAGTTCAGGTCGAGGTCCTGGTAGTGCTCGAACAGCCGGTCCCGCTGCATCAGGCCGAAGCCCTTCGGGTCCTTGTCCCAGAAGGCCGAAATCTGCGTCGTCTTCGGGTTGCGCAACGGCCGCCAGACGAATTCGCCGCCGTGAGTCTGCAGCAGCAGTCCGTCGGAATCGTGCAGTTCAGGCCTGAAGTCGGAAAAATGCCGCCGCTGGTTCTCGGCGTAGAAGAACATCGAGGTGAGCGGCGCGATCCCGAGCTTCGCGATGGCTCTGCGCGGGATCAGGGTGGCGGTGACGTCCACCACCGTCTCGACGTCGGGATAGACCGTGAAGCGATAGGCGCCGGTCAGCGACGCGCCGTCCAGCAGCGCGTAGATGGTGGCGCTTTCGTCGTCGGGGCCCGGCATCTCCACCCAGAACTCGCGGAAATCCGGAAATTCCTCCGGCTCCTGGCCGCCGCAATTGACCGCGACGCCGCGCGCCGAAAGCCCGTAAACCTGGTTGCGGCCCAGCAGCCGGAAATAGCTCGCCCCGACGAAGGAGATGAGCTCGTCGAACACCCGCGGGTCGTTCAGCGGATAGTGCAGCCGGAATCCCGCAAAGCCGAGATCGACCGGCAGCGGCCGCTCGAATTTGTTGGCCCCATAGTCGAACAGCGCGCCCGAATAGGGCACGGGCGTCGCGATGCCGTCGCGCACGACGTTGACCACCACCGGCCGGCGATACAGGAAGCCCGGATGGAACATCTGCATGCGGAACTGGCCGCCGCCGGCGGCGAGCAGCGCGCGGTCGGGCCGAAAGCGGATGTCCCGGTACTGGTCGAAGGACAGGTTGCGGAGCTCCTGCGGAAGCTCGCTGACGCCGGGATCGTAAGGCTGACCGGCAAGCTCTCGCGCTCTCTTCAGAACATCGTCATAGCCGAAGGCGGGCGCAGGCGGCTGCTGGGCGGCCGCCGGGCCGCGGGCAAACGCCGAGGCCGCCACGGCAAGGCCGAGGCCGAGCGCGCGCCGGCGGCTGAGCGGGCGGGTGCTGTCAGTCATAACGATAGACTCGCGGCAGACCGCAGAACGGCCTGCGTTCACTCGAACAAGGTTACGCGCCGTCGGCCGGAGGAGGGTTCGGCCGCCATCGGATTCGTAGCGACGCGGGCGGCCGGCGGCAAGCCGACCCCGGGTCCTTAGAGGCGGCGTGGCGGAATGACCGCATTCCCAGAAAACCCTGTCACAGTCGCAGGTTTCGCTTGCATGCAGCCGCGAACGCTCCTATCTCCGCGCCTGCCCAATTTCGCGCGTGCCTGTGTCGTGTGTCGGGTTGGCGGGAACTCCCCGCCGGGCAACCCGATGGCCGGAAATCCCAACCGGCTCTAAGTCGCCTCTCCGGCGGCGGACGCGACGTGAAGCAACGACGTAGAGGGCTTTTTTGGTCTCTCCCGGCTCTCCAACGGCCGGGGTCACTGAAGAGGCGACTACATCCTTGCCGGGCGCGCGGGTCGCGGGTTCTCCCCCTCCCAAGCGTGGCGCCGATCTGAAGCGCAGGACGGTCCCCCGTCTCGCGTGACAGTCGTCGCGACTACGGCGTGATCGACGGCCGCATCCCGCACGGGGCGCGGCCACGGAACGACGCATCCTGACCGACGGCGCGCGTCCACATCGCGCCGAACGGAGAGCGTCAATCCATCGGGCCACATTCGCTTGCGGGTTGAACGCCATGACGTCCCATCTCGACCGCCTCGACAATGACCGCATCCGAGGCTTCCTCGCCTCCCAGAACGCCGACGGACCCGTGCTGGTCGTCGACAGCGAGGTCGTGCGCGCGAACTACATGAAGTTCGCCCGCGCCCTGCCGGACACCCGCGTGTTCTACGCCGTCAAGGCGAACCCGGCGCCCGAGATCCTGAAGCTGCTGGCCGAGCTCGGCTCGTGCTTCGATTGCGCGTCGGTCGTCGAGATCGACATGGCGCTCGCCACCGGCGTCGCGCCTGACCGGATCTCGTTCGGCAACACGATCAAGAAGGAGCGCGACGTGGCGGCGGCTTTCGCCCGCGGCGTGCGCCTGTTCGCGGTCGACTGCCGCGAGGAGGTCGAGAAGATCGAGCGCGCGGCGCCGGGCAGCAAGGTGTTCTGCCGCATCCTGGCGGACGGCGCGGGCGCCGAATGGCCGCTGTCGCGCAAGTTCGGCTGCGCCCCCGAGATGGCCGCGGACGTGCTTGAGCACGCGCAGCGGCGCGGCCTCGTAGCCTATGGCGTGTCGTTCCACGTCGGTTCGCAGCAGAACAACGTCGCGGCCTGGGATCTGGCGCTCGCCTCGGCGGCGCAGATCTTCCGCGACTGCGCGGAGCGCGGCATCGCGCTCTCGATGGTCAATCTCGGCGGCGGGTTCCCGACCCGCTACCTGAAGGACATCCCCGCGGTCGACGCTTATGGCGCGGCGATCTTCGAGGCGCTGCGCACGCATTTCGGCAACCGCATCCCGGAGACCATCATCGAGCCGGGCCGCGGCATGGTGGGCGACGCCGGCGTGATCGAGGCCGAGGTGGTGCTGGTGTCGAGGAAGTCCGACGCCGAGGACGAAATCCGCTGGGTCTATCTCGACATCGGCAAGTTCGGCGGTCTCGCCGAGACGATGGATGAGGCGATCCGCTACCCGATCCGGACCGCGCGCGACGGCGACGCGATGGCCCCGTGCGTTCTCGCGGGTCCGACCTGCGACTCGGCGGACGTCATGTACGAGAAGACGCCGTACCCGCTGCCCGTCAGCCTCTCGATCGGCGACAAGGTGCTGATCGAAGCCTGCGGCGCCTACACCACGACCTATGCGGCGGTGGCCTTCAACGGCTTCGCGCCGCTCGCGTCTCACGTCATCTGACGAGGCGGCGATGATCCTGATCAGGGACGAGGCCCCGGCCGACGCCGGGGCCCGCGAAGCGCTGCTCGACCGCGCGTTCGGTCCGGCGCGTTTCTTCAAGACCTGCGAGCGGCTGCGGGAGCGCAGACTCGCGGCGAGCGGTCTCTCCTTCGCAGCGGAAGACGGTGATGGCCGCCTTATCGGCACGCTGCGCTTCTGGCACGTCGCGCTCGGCGACCGGGCCGGGCTGATGCTCGGGCCGCTGGCCGTGGCGGAAGCCGCGCGCGGTCTTGGGCTCGGCTCCGCCCTCATGGAGGCGGGGCTGGAGCGGGCGCGCGATCTCGGCCATCGGGCGGTGATGCTGGTGGGCGACGCGCCCTATTACGAGCGCTTCGGCTTCTCGGCCGCCCATACGGAGCGGCTGACGATGCCGGGCTGGGTGGACCGCGCGCGGTTCCTCGGCCTCGAGCTTGCGGCGAACGCGCTCGACGGCGCGCAAGGCCTGGTCCGTGCGACGGGCGCGATCGCGCTGCCTTCCGGCGAGGCCCCGCGGCTTCAGCCGCGCCGCGCGGCCTGAGGGCGTAGCGCCTTCACCACCGCAGCAGGCGGGCGCCGAGCGCGGCGCCCGCGGCGGTCACGACAGCGATCCCGACGGGATACCAGGCGGCGACGAACAGCGGCGAGTCGTCCTGGCAATGCGCGGCGTAGAACGTCGCGGCGATCGCCCCAGCGAGAACGCCCGCCGCAGCTCCCATCCCGGCCGGCGAGCCCGGCGCGGCGCGGCGCAGCGTCCACAGCAGCGCCGCGAGCGGAAGCGCGCTGAGCAGCGGGATCATCGCCATGCAGAACAAGGCGTTGTGACCAATGAGGCGCGGCGCCCACTCCGCACGCGGCGCCACGATCAGCTCGACGGCGACTCCGGCGGCGAGCAGGACCGGCGCAATCCATAGGGCGACGCCGGTCTTGCCCGAGGCCGCCGCAGGGCGCGTCAACCTGCGAAGGAACGCCGCCGCGCCGATCGCGAGCGCGATCGTCACCACGAATTTGAACACGTAGCGGACTGAACCCAGCGCGCTCATCGCGTCTGGGCGCGGGCCGATCGTCAGGGCGAAAGCGACCGCCGCGCAGACCGTGGCGATCGCCACCGCCGCCCAGAACTGGTTGCTCAACCGCGCCGGCCGGGCGACGGCGGCGTCCGCGGTCAGCGCGCCGATCAGCGCATCGGTCCTCATTCCCTAAAACTCCGATAGGCCGCCGACAGGGCGGCCAGTCCACGATGCAGCGCCACACGCACTGCGCCTTCGCTCATATGGAGACGCTCCGCCGCGCCCCGAATGTCTTCGCCATCGACGGTGATGGCCTTCACCACCTGGTGCTGCCGGCCCTTGAGCACCTCGAGCAGCCGCTCGGCCTCGCGGGACGAAAGCTCTCCGTCTGGTTCCGGCGCCGGCAGCGTCTCCAGAAAGTCGTCGATCGGCACGTCGATCCTGCGGCCGCGGCGGCGCATCGCGTCGATCAGCTTGTTGCGCGCGATCGCCGCGACCCAGGGACCGACCGGCTGCCGCGGATCCCACGTGCCGCGCTTGAGGTGGATCGCCAGCAGCGTCTCCTGAACCACGTCTTCGACATCCGCCGCATCGAGCCCTGGCCCCGCCCCGCGCCTGCGAACGACCGCCCGCAGAAACGGCGTCAGGGCCTCCAGGAGCCGTCTGTAGGCTGCCGCGTCGCCAGCGTGCGCGGCCTTCATCCAGGAAGCCCAGTCCCGTTCTTGGTGCCGCACCGGGGATCCTTGGTGAGCGATACGCGGAGAAAGGCGAGAGCGTTACGCGGGGGACGTCACGGCCGCGTCACGCCGCGCGGTTGATTGTCTTGCGCCGTTCGGCCTTTATCGCCGGCGGCCCGGCTGGAGAGCGAAGGAGTTTCGAGGAATGACCGATTATCCGGTGTACGCCAAGATCGACGGACCCATCGTGATGATCGGCTTCGGCTCCATCGGGCGCGGCGTGCTGCCGCTGATCGAGCGGCATTTCGACTATGACAAGAGCCGCATCGTCGCGATCGATCCGAGCGACCTCAACAAGCACGTGCTCGACGAATACGACGTGCCCTTCATCCAGAAGGCCGTCACCCGCGAGAACTATCGTGAGCTGCTCACCCCTCTTCTGACCAATGGCGGCGGCCAGGGCTTCTGCGTGAATCTTTCGGTCGATACATCCTCGGTCGACATCATGGAGCTCTGCCGCGAGCTTGGCTGCCTGTACATCGACACCGTCAACGAGCCCTGGCTGGGCTTCTACTTCGACAAGAGCAAGGGTCCGAGCGAGCGCTCCAACTACGCGCTGCGCCAGATGACCCTTGAGGCGCGCCGCCGCAATCCCGGCGGGACCACCGCGGTCTCGACCTGCGGCGCCAATCCCGGGATGGTGTCGTTCTTCGTCAAGCAGGCGGCGCTCAACATCGCTTCCGACATGAAGCTCAACGTGCCGGAGCCGACCTCGCGCGAGGAATGGGCCGCGCTGATGCGGCACATCGGCGTCAAGGGCGTCCACATCGCCGAGCGCGACACGCAGCGCGGCAAGAAGGCGAAGGAGCGCAACGTCTTCCTCAACACCTGGTCGGTCGAAGGCTTCATCTCGGAAGGCCTGCAGCCGGCCGAGCTCGGCTGGGGCACTCACGAGAAATGGGCGCCGGCGAACGCCGAGAAGCATCCGGACCCGAACGCGCCGGCGATCTATCTGATGCAGCCCGGGGCCGCCACAAAGGTGCGCACCTGGTGCCCGACGCCGGGGCCGCAATACGGCTTCCTGGTCACCCACAACGAGTCGATCTCGATCGCCGACTACTTCACCGTCTGGGAGGACGGGAAGCCCGTCTACCGGCCGACCTGCCATTACGCGTACCACCCCGCCGACGACGCGGTTCTGTCATGGCACGAGCTGTTCGGCGCCGAGGGCAAGGTGCAGGACAGGCTGCACGTGCTCGACGAGGACGAGCTGGTCGACGGGATCGACGAGCTCGGCGTGCTGCTCTACGGCCATGGCAAGGGCGCCTATTGGTTCGGTTCGCAGCTCTCGCTGGAGGAAACGCGGCAACTCGCGCCGTACCAGAACGCCACGGGGCTGCAGGTCACCTCGGCGGTGCTCGCCGGCATGGTATGGGCGCTGGAGAACCCCAACGAGGGCATCGTCGAAACCGACGAGATGGACTTCAAGCGCTGCCTTGAAATCCAGCTGCCCTATCTGGGTCCGGTGAACGGCTACTACACGGACTGGACGCCGCTGGAGAATCGCCCGGGCCTGTTTCCGGAAGACATCGACGAGAGCGATCCCTGGCAGTTCCGGAATTTTTTCGTGGGGTGACTGAGGCCTATCCGCGCCGTTTGGCCCGGCCCCACACCTAAGAAAGGCGGATGCGGGCGTTCAGCCGCCCGCGAGTTTCGGATCGCGCAGATGACGATCATCGAGCTGATCAGGGCTTTGGCCGAGGACAGCCCGGTCGCGATCTGCCTGACAGACGCCCAGCCTGCGGCGCCCGGGCCGCTGATCCTATACGCGAACCCCGCATTCGCGCTGCTGACGGGCCGGCCGCTCGCGGAGGTGATCGGCGTCAGCCCGCGCTTCATGCAGGGTCGTGAGACCCGCCGGCCCACCCTCGACGTTTTCGCGAAAGCGCTCGCCGAGAGGCAGCGCTTCCACGGCCAGATCACCAACTATCGGGGAGATGGCGCCAAGTATCTCGTCGAAATCGATTGCCGTCCAATCTTCGGGCCGGACGGCCAGCTCACCCACTTTCTGGCCTTCGAGCGGGAGGTTGCGCGCCGTCGCGGCAGACCGGGGAGCGGAGTCGCCGGGCGCTTCGAGCCGGTGTCGGTGCCCGATTCAGAGCTGCCTCTCGGCCTGAAGAGCATGGCGGTCTTCGCCAGCCTGCCTTCTGCGGCCGAATAGGCGCCTGCTGATCGGGCGCGCTGAGCCGCGCCGAAATTAACACTTTTTTAGCGCCCGCCGGAGCTGTTCCGGCAAGTCTCGCGGGCGATTTCCCGCCGCGATCGGGCGCATTTAACGAACAATCAACGCAGGTTCTGCAGGCTGCAGCGTCCATCTACCGAGGCCGCAATGAAGCAGCTCTTCCAGAACGACCTGCAGGCGAAGTTCGCGGCCATAGATAAATCGCAGGCGATCATCGAGTTCACGCTCGGCGGCGAGATCGTGACTGCGAACCGGAACTTCCTCGACGTCGTCGGCTATGAGCTGGAGGAGATCCGAGGCGAGCACCACAGGATCTTCGTTCCGGAGGAAGAAGCGCGCGGCGCTGGCTATGCGGATTTCTGGAACGCCCTGCGCAATGGCGAGCATCGCTCGGCGGAGTACCGGCGCATCGCGAAGGGCGGCCGGTCGGTCTGGCTCCAGGGCTCCTACAATCCCGTGCTGCGGCACGGCAGGCCGTTCAGGATCATGAAGCTTGCGGCCGACGTCACGGCGCAGAAGCTCAAGGCGGCTGACGACGAGGCGCAGATCAAGGCGATCTATCGCTCCCAAGGCGTCATCGAGTTCACGCTGGACGGGGTCGTGCTCGACGCCAACGCCAACTTCCTCGCGGTTCTCGGCTACTCCGTTGAGGAGATCCGCGGACGACACCACAGCATGTTCGTCGAGCCCGCTCACGCAAACAGCCCCGACTATCGCGCCTTCTGGGACGCGCTTCGACGCGGCGAATACAAATCGGCCGAGTTCCGGCGGATTGGCGCCGGCGGCAGGGAGATCTGGATCCGGGCCTCGTACAATCCGGTGCTTACCCCGGACGGCGTTCCGTTCAAGGTGGTCAAGTTCGCAACCGACGTCACCGCTGAGGTGCAGGATCAAGCCCGCCGGGTCAGCCTTCAGGCTATGATCGACCGGGACGTGAGCGAGATCAGCGAGGCGATCGCGGACGCAGCCGCCCAGACCGATGGGGCCGCGGCCGCCTCCAAAGAAGTCTCGGCGAATGTGACCGCTGTGTCGCACGGCGTCGGCGAACTCGGCGCCTCGATCGGAGAGATCAGCCAGCAGCTCGGCCGGGCCCTGAGCATCTCGGATCACGCGGTCCGGCAGGCGAAGGAGACCAATGAGGTGGTGTCCGGCCTCGCCGCCTCGGCCGACCGGATCGGGCAGATCGTGGACCTGATCGGGAATATCGCGGGCCAGACGAACCTGCTTGCGCTGAACGCCACCATCGAGGCGGCGCGCGCCGGAGAAGCCGGACGGGGCTTCGCGGTCGTGGCCTCCGAGGTCAAGAACCTCGCGTGCCAGACCCGCAAGGCGACGGAGGAGATCGAGACCCAGATCGCGCGCAGTCAGGCCGCGACCGTGAACGCCGTGGAGGCGATCGAGGCGATCGCGGCCACCATCACCTCCATCAACGAGATCTCCGGCGCCATCGCGGCTGCGGTCGAAGAGCAGAATGCGGTCGCGGCCACCATGTCGACCAACATGCAGACCGCGGCCGCAGGCGTCGCGGCCATTTCCGCCAGCATGGACGGCATCGCGAAGTCCACCGGATCGATCAGCGACTCGGCCCACAAGGTGCGCCAGTCGTCGCTCGCGATCGCGAGCTGAACCGATCCCGGCGAGACCGCAGCCTCGCAGCGCGGGACCGCGATCGGAAAGCGATCTGGCCGTGCTCGGCCCGCTAGGCTTGGCCCGCGACGGTTGACGGCGACGCGCGACGCGAGGCGCGGCTCGCCGGCTCTCGCTTGGCCGGCCGCCTTTCGGTCGCGCCGGCCAGCTGACGGCCGAGATCGTTGCGATGGCGGGGCAGCGCCTCCGGATGCTGCGCGTTGAGCCAGGCGATCATCTTCTCGCGCACCTCGCAGCGCAGGTCCCAGGCCTTGGGCGAGGTGCCGGCGCTGACCAGCAGGCGCACCTCGATCGTGAACTCCTTGGCGTCCGAGACCTGCAGGTTCACCACCTGTCCGTCCCAGAGCGGCGACTCCTTCACGAACTCCTCGAGCTTGGCGCGCATCTCGGCGACCGGCGCGGAGTGGTCGCAATAGATCATCACCGTGCCGATGATCGAGGCGCCGTCCCGGGTCCAGTTCTGGAACGGATGCTCGATGAAATATTTCAGCGGCAGCACCAGTCGTCGCCAGTCCCACAGCCGGACCACCACATAGGTCGAGGTGATCTCCTCGACCCAGCCCCACTCGCCCTCGACCACGATCGCGTCCTCGAGCCGGATCGGCTGGGTGATCGCGAGCTGGATGCCGGCGGCGAGGTTGGCGAGCACCGGCTGCATGGCGAGCCCCAGGATCAAGCCGGCCGCGCCCGCGGAGGCCAGCAGGCTGACGCCGTACTGGCGAACGCCGTCAAAAGTCATCAACGCAGCCGCCACGGTGATCGTGACCGCGAGCGTGACGCCCGCGCGGCGGAGGATGGAGATCTGCGTCGCGTGCTTGCGGGCGAGCAGGTTGTCCTCGGCGTCGAGCTTGAACCGCCGCATATAGATGACCGTCCAGATGTGCAGGGCGGTCGTCGCGGTCCAGCCGAGGAGGATCATGAAGGCGATCAGCAGGCCGTGGCGGATCGCGCCGACGGCGTTCGGCGGCAACGGAGCAGCGGTCGTGGCGATGCTGAGCGCGAGGATCAGCAGCGCGAGCCGCGACGGCCCGCGGGTGCGTGCGACCAGCGACCGCCAGAACAAAGACTTCTCGGCGACGGCGCGTTGAAGCGCCCTGAACGCCGCGCCATGGATCAGCAGGACGAAACCCACCGCGGCCACGAACAGCAGCAGCGAAACCATCCAGTCCGGAAGCCAGTCCAGTCGCGCCGCGCCGTGCTCGACGATAGATGCCACCTCATCCATGAGCGCCCCTCTTCATTTGGTTGGCGTCAACGGACGGAACGTGAGGCCCGCCATACAGTTCCCGCAGATGCGAAAAGCGCTGGTGCGGCGCAGTGTAGCCTTGCCGGGCTAGTCGGCCGGCAGCGCCACGACTCCGGCGGCGCCCTCTTCGGTCCCAAACGCCAGACGTGCGCCGGCGCGGTCCCAGGCCAGCGCCGTCACCGGCCCGCCCTCGTCCGGATTGCGCCAGAGGATCTCCGCTCCGTCGGAGATCCGCACCATCAGCACGCAGCCGTCCTCGTAACCGAGCGCCACCACGGCCGCGCGCGGGTGACAGGCGACGCGGGACACCCGCGCCGGGCGTATGCCAAGTTCCTTCGGAGACTTCCCCATCGGGCCGTCCTTCGCCTGGAACGGCCAGAGGATCGCAGCGTCGGCGCCCGCCGTGGCGAGCGATTTGCCGTCATTCGTCCAGTCGACGGAGCGGACCTTCCCCGGATAGCCCGACATTCGCATATGGGCGCCGTCGGCGACGCGCCAGCCATGCAGCGCGTTCTCCTGCATGGTGGTGACGACGAAGCGGCCGTCCGGCGCGAAGGTCACGTCGATGTGGGAGCCCTTCCAGGCGAGTTCCTTCGGCGCTGCGTCGAGACGCGGAAACCAGAGCGAGACGCCGCCATAGCGCGCCGCGGCGACCTGATAGCCCTTCGGAGCGAACGCCAGCCCGCGGACCGCGGACGGGGCCTCCATCGTCCTGAGTTCACCCTTGCCGTCGCGGGCGTGGACCCGCTTGCCCGATGACCAGGCGACCGCGCCGTCGGGCCCGATAGCGACAGCGTCGATCCAGCCGCCCTTGACCTCGCCGAGCGGCTCGGCCGCGCCATCCGCGGTAAACCGAAGCACCTTGCCGTCGTCTCCGCCCGTGACGAGCGCATTGCCGGCCGCGGCCGCCACGAGCACGCCGCCGTCATGCGCCGGAACCCGACGTTCCTCGCCCTCCTGCGCGAACAACACGACGCCGTCGCCGAGCGCGAACACCGCGGCTTCGCCCAGGAAGGCGGCTGCGATCACATAGGCGCCGACATCGACCGGCGTCGTGCGGTCGACCAGCGAGGGGTATCCGGCGTCAGAGGACATGGACATTCTTGTTCAACGTCATTCAAAAGCGCCGGCCGGAATATCCGGGCTGGCTGCAATCGGAAGATCCGCACGACGCGCCGCCGGGTCGCCTCCCCAGCGGAAGAAGCGCTCCGGCGGCGGTCAAGGCGGCTCGCCTTACAGGGGCCTCAGGCCGCGCAGGCTTCAAACCCCTGCCTGAGCTTGGCCTCGTCAAGCTCCTTGCCGATGAACACGATCTTGGAGCGGCGCTTCTCGTCCGGCTTCCACTCGCGCTGCAGGTCGCCGTCGAGGATCATGTGCACGCCCTGGAAGACGAACCGCCGCGGCTCGCCCGCAAAGGCCAGAATGCCTTTCCAGCGCAGGAAGTTCTGGCCCTCGGTCTGGGCGAGATTGTTCACCCAGGGCATGAACTTGTTGGCGTCGACGTCGCCCGGGATCTCGAACGCGACCGACTGCATGGTCTCGTCGTGATAGTGCTTGAGGCCGCCATGGCTGTGCTCGCCATGGCCGTGGTCGTGATGCTCGTGGCCATGATCCTCGCCCGCGGCGTGGTCGTGCCCGCAGCCGCAGTCGGGCCCATGCTCATGGTGGTGATGATGGTCGTGGCCATGACCGTGGTGGTGGTCATGGTCGTGGTCGTGCTCGTCGGCCTCCAGGAAGGCCGGCTCGATGCTGAGGATGCGGTCAAGGTCGAAGGCGCCCTTGTCGAGCACCGCGTCGAGCGGCACGTCGCACTTCGTGGTGCGGATCACCCGCGCGTAAGGGTTGATGCCGCGGATCCGGCCCTCGACCTCGTCGAGGTCGTCCTTCGAGACGAGGTCGGTCTTGTTGAGCAGGATCACGTCCGCGAAGGCGATCTGGTTCTTTGCCTCCGGCGCGTCCTTGAGCCGCTCGGTCAGCCACTTCGCGTCCGCGACGGTGACGACCGCGTCGAGCCGGGCCTTCCGGCCGACCTCCTCGTCGATGAAGAAGGTCTGCGCCACCGGCGCAGGATCTGCCAGGCCGGTGGTTTCGACGATGATCGCGTCGAACTTGCCCTTACGCTTCATCAGGCCTTCGAGAATGCGGATCAGGTCGCCGCGCACGGTGCAGCAGACGCAGCCATTGTTCATCTCGAAGACTTCCTCATCGGCCCCGACCACGAGGTCGTTGTCGATGCCGATCTCGCCGAACTCGTTGACGATGACGGCGTATTTCTTGCCGTGAGGTTCGGAGAGGATGCGGTTGAGCAGCGTGGTCTTGCCGGCGCCGAGATAGCCGGTGAGGACGGTGACGGGCGTCTTTTCGGACGAGGCGGCGACAGCCATGGGGCCTCCAGCGGAGAGGGCCGCCACGCCGGGCGGCCGCGGAACAGCGGCGCCTGATATAGCGACCGGGAGCCGCAACGTCATCCCGCGCAGGTCGACATGCGACGTCGTCGCAGAAACGCGCCGCCGTTCGCGCAAGCCTTCGATGCAGAAGAAGTTCGGTGGGGCAGCAAGCCCCGTGGTACCGCCACCCCGGCTTGAACGGGGGACCTCCAGATCCACAATCTGGCGCTCTAACCAACTGAGCTATGGCGGCCTGACGGGGCCGGTCAGGGCGCGCGGAACCTAGGTGAAAGCTCCGCGCCGGGCAAGCGCGTTCCACCCGCCCTGGACGCAAAAACGCCCGGACGAACGCGCGTCCGGGCGTAGCAGGCGGCGCCGGCCGACAGAGCCGACCGCGCCGGAAGCGTCAGACCTGCGTCTGCCGCAGGCTGCGGGAGGCGAGATCCTGGAACGGCTTCGCGCCCTCGGACGCCGCCTTCTGCGCAAGCGCCGAAAGCTCCTTCAGCTGTCCGGTCATCACGTCGAACTGCTGACGGGCGTAGGAGGTCTGGAGCTCGACCGCCTGGCTGACCGACTTCGCGCCGAGCAGCGCCTGCAGGAAGTCGAAATGCGCGTTGACGTTGGAGCGCGTGGCCTCCACCGACTTGCGGCTGAGGTCCTTGTAGCCCTTCGACGCGGTCGCATAAGCGTCCTCGAAGGCGTCGGAAGCCTCCTCGGTCGCGGACTTCAGGCGGGCATAGCCGTCCTTCGCCTGCTGTACGGTCTTGTCAGCGAGCTCGCGGACGGCGGCCGGAGCGGCGTCGCTCGCCTGGCGGGCAGCTGCGCCCGCCTCGTTCATGATCTCTTCGGCTTTCGAAGCGGTCTTCTGGGTCGTAGCCATGCGTCTTCCTCACTTGGTGCGGCGGACAGGCTAAGGATCAGAAGGCCAGCCGCGCTCCGCCGGGCTGCGATCGGGCCTCCATGAGCAGCGACCCGGAGGCTTACGCCCGCCTGATCGCGACAGCTCTCGTGTGCACCGCACACATAATGCTGCAGTGCGAAACGATCAAGCCTCGCGACGATCTATCTCAGCTTTTCGTGTCGGGCTGACGACCAGCGGCCCCGCTGAGCTGCTGAACCTGCCTGGTGAGGGCCTCGAGCTGGCTCTTGGCGAATTCCGTCTGGATGCGCAGCAGCTCCTCGACGGAGGCGGCGCGCAGCAGCCTCTGGGCGTAGTCGAAACTCGCAGCCATGTTCTGCTCCGCGAACGAGACGGCGTCTCCGGCCGTGTCCCGAAAGCGCTCATGCGCGCTCTCCGCCTGCGTCTCGAGCGCCGTCGACGCCTTGTAGGCTGCGTCGAGGAAGCCCGCGAAGGCCTTGCGCGCCTGATCCACGCTCTGCTCGGCGAAATCTCGCATTTCGTTCGGGATCTCGTACGTGCCCGACGTCCTCTTCGTGTCCGTCATGATGGGGAAGCTCCTCCCGGCCAGGTTAACCCTGCCGGCCGATCATGGCGGAACAGTCGGGGCGCCGCCATAGACTGCCTCCGCCTCGGCCGGTATTTAACGGTTCATTAACGCAGCGCCGCTGCAGACCGCTCCGCCTGAGGACGATATGCGCCTGGACGAGCCGCTCGACCCTGTGGAGGCGAACCGGACGCTTGCTGACAGCCGCGCGCCCGCCGCTTTCGTGGTCGACGCCGACGGCGCGATCATCTGGCTCAATCCGGCGGCGGAGGCCCTGAGGGCGCAAGGCGCGTTCGGCGGATCGGCGGAGGCCGTGCTGGCGCGCGTCGGCGCCTCCGGTGCGGCCGGTCTGGTGCGGATTCGCCCCGACGGCGGCGCCCCGGCGATGACGTTCAGAGCCTCCCGCATCGTCGTGGGCGACGGGCCCGGCCTGCTGCTGCAGCGCGTGGATCAGGAGCGCGAGGCGAGCGCCCCGGCGCCTCTGGCGGAGCTGGATGAACGCGACGGCGGCCCCAGCGCCGGCGCCGCCATGACCCGCTCCGAGGAAGCCGTGGACCTCGCCGGGGAGCCGGACGACGCTCTGCCGGTCCACGAGCCTGCCGCCGAAGATTCGGCCGGCCAGGAGGCCGAAGCGCCGGCGGCGACGCCGAGCGTCGCGGCGCGGGACTGGTCGGACCTGCGCTTCGTGTTCGAGATCGATGCGGACGGCAAGATCGCGTTCCTCTCGCCGGATCTCGGCGAGGCGGTGGGGACGAGCGCCGCCGCGGCTGTCGGCCGAGCCTGGGCGGACGTCTGCGCAGAACTCGAGCTCGATCCCGCGAACGAAGTGGCTGAGCGGCTGCAAAGCCGTGCGCCGTGGAGTGACGTCGGAATCGCCTGGCCAGTGGAAGGCCAGGGACGGCTTTCGCTCGCGCTGTCGGCGCTTCCGATCTTTGACCGCGGCCGGACCTTTATCGGCTTCCGCGGCCTTGGACGCGCGACCCCGGCGGCCCAGGCGGAGAGCGACGCAACGGTCACGTCGCCCGCCGATGCGCTGGCCGATGCGCCGGAGCTCTCGCGTGCCGAGCCGGCTACGGAGCCGCTCGCCCAGTCGATCGACGCTGCTGCAGAGGCGGAAGAGACGCCTGCGGATCAGGTCGCCTTACAGGTCGAGGCAGATTCCCCCGATTCCGCCTCAAGCGTCGGTGACCCCGCGGTCATGGAGCCGCTCGCAGGGGAGTCGGTCGGCGAGCCGGCGCCGATTGTTTCGCTGCCGCCTTCGACGGAAAGCTTTGAAGGCAACGTCATCAAGCTGCGGGAGCCCGCCATTGCGCCGCGGCCGGCGTCGCTGCACGGACTTTCGGTCGTCGAGGAGACCGCGTTCGACGAAATCGCGCGCCGATTGCGCGGATTCAGCGGGCGGCTTTCGCAGGGAACGCATGAGCGGCCGGTGGCGTCGCTTCCCGAAACCGCGGAAGTGCTGGCGCCGTCCGTTCCGACGACCGACTGGACGCTCGACGACCTTGAGGGTCGGGCGCCGGACGCCTCATACGCCGACGATCTGCTGCGGGTGCTGGACAAACTCCCGATCGGCGCCCTGGTCCTGCGGGCGGGAGAGGTCGCGCACGCCAACCGCCCCGCGCTCGACATGCTCGGCCATAACGATCTCGGCAGCCTGGTGTCGCGCGGCGCCGGCGATTTGTTCGCCGAACCGCTGCCGCGGGACGACGCCGCCCCATCGAGCCTTCGGGTGCTGGCCCAGGACGGGCTGGAGATCGACGTCGAGGCGCGGCTGAGCGCGATCAGCTGGCGCGGCGCTCCGGCGACGCTGGTGACGCTGAAGCGGGCCGAAGCCTATTCGGCGGAGGTCCACTCCGCGATCCAGCGCGAAAAGGAGATGGCCGAAATCCTCGACACCGCGACGGACGGCGTCATGACGCTCGACCCCGCGGGACGAATTCTCTCGGTCAACCGCAGCGCCGAGGCGCTGTTCGGCATCGACGCCCGCAAGGTTATCGGCAGCCTGTTCACGCTGTCGCTCGCGCCCGAGAGCCGTCGGGTCGCGTTCGAGTATCTCGACAGCCTGAAGGGCAGCGGCGTGGCCGCCATGCTGAATGACGGGCGCGAGGTGCTTGGCCTCGCAAGCCAGGGCGGCGCGATCCCGCTCTACCTGACGATCGGGCGCATCGGCCCGGCCCATGAGGGCCGCTATTGCGCCGTTCTGCGCGACATCACGCACTGGAAGAAGGCGGAGGAGGAACTGCTCGCCGCCAAGCGCCAGGCGGAGCGCGCCAACGCCCAGAAATCAGAGTTCCTGACGCGGGTCGCGCACGAGATCCGCACGCCGCTCACCGCCATCATCGGCTTCGCCGAGGTGATGACGGAGGAGCGGTTCGGTCCGGTCGCGACGCCTCGCTACAAGGAATATCTGGCCGACATCCGACGGGCCGGCGAACACCTGATCGCCCTTGTGGGCGACCTGCTGGAGCTTTCGCGGGTCGAGACCGGGCGGCTCCAGCTCGACTTCACCCCGATCGACCTGAACGAGGCGCTGTCCCAGGCGGCCGCGCTGCTCCAGCCGCAGGCGAACCGCGACCGCGTGATCATCCGGACCTCGCTGGCGCGAAACCTGCCGCCGGTGCTGGCGGACCGGAAATCCATGCGGCAGGTGCTGACGAACCTGCTCACGAACGCAGTCAGGCTGAGCCGCCCGGGTGGCCAGGTGATCGCCGCCACCGTGTTCACCGACGCCGGACAGGCCGTGATCCGCATCCGCGACTCCGGCGCCGGCATGTCGGCGAAGGACCTCGCGGCGGCAGTGGAGCCGTTCCGGCCGCTGACCGGAGACAAAGACGCCGACGCCGGCGTCGGCCTGCCGCTCACCAAGGCGTTGGCCGAGGCCAATCAGGCCCTGTTCTCGATGCAGAGCGAAATCGGCGTCGGGACCGTCATGGAGGTGACGTTTCCCACCATGCGCGTGCTCGCCGACTGATGATCCCGCCGCCTTTCAGGGCATGGCGCGACTGCGGCATTGACTCCCGCTCGGCACTCACGATATGAGCCAAATAACGAGTGAGCACAGTAGTTTAGACATCTTCCAAACTACTCGCAAGCACGCGCTGAGTTGGAAACGTCATGATCGTTTGTTCGTGCAACGTACTGAGCGCGGCGCAGATCAAGAACACCATCGGCGACCCGGCTGCGAACCCGCAGACGCCGGGCCAGGTCTATCGCTGCCTGGGTTGCAGCCCGCAGTGCGGGCGCTGCGCGCGGACGATCAAGGCGATGCTGGCCGATATCAAAGGCCTTGAGCAGCCGGCCGAAAGCGCCTGCGGCGCCTGCCCGGCAGCCTTTCCGTCGGTGACGCATGGCTCCGGCGACGTTCTCGGAATGTCGGGCGACGTGGTCGAAGTCGCCACGATGGACCGGCGGCGCTAATCTCTGTCGCGACGCTCCAGGCTCATATGGCCATCAGCCCCTTGCGGTCGGCTGCGCGCTAGTTTAGAACGCTTCTAACTGGTCGCGGACGAGCTGCAGGAGAGCGCCATGAAGGGCGACGCCAAAGTCATCGAATTCCTGAACCGGGGACTTCGCTCGGAGCTGACGGCCATCAATCAGTACTGGCTGCATTATCGCATGCTGGACGATTGGGGCTACAAGGATCTCGCCAAGAAGTGGCGCGCTGAATCCATCGAAGAAATGAACCACGCGGACAAGTTCGTCACGCGCATCATCTTCCTTGAAGGATTTCCTAATCTTCAGGTGCTCGACCCGCTGCGGATCGGCCAGAGCATCAAGGAAGTGCTCGAATGCGACCTTGCCGCCGAGTACGAGGCTCGCAAGCTCTACCAGGAGGCCGCGACCTACTGCGCTTCGGTGGCGGACTACCCGAGCCGCGATCTGTTCGAAGAGCTGATGACGGACGAGGAAGGCCACATCGACTTCCTCGAGACGCAGCTGAACCTCGTCGCGCAGCTCGGTGAGCAGCTGTTCGCCCAGCACCATATCGGCGAATTGCACGACGACTGATCGCCGCGGAATGAGGCGCGCGCGTCGTCCGGCGCGCCGCCGAACCTGCTACGGGTGGGAACAATTTCCGCCCCGGGATCCTTTTTCCGCCGCGATGGAGGAGCGTGATGGATCCCAAGACAGAGAAGATACGCGAGCGGGCGCACGAGATCTGGATCTCGGAAGGCCGTCCTGAGGGCCGCCACGACGAACATTGGGCGCAGGCTGAAAGCGAGCTGAGCGGTGGCGGAAGCTGGCCGTCGGTCAGCGCAGCAGCGCCGCCGCCGCCCGAAGATCCTCAGTCCAAGGCCACCGAGACTGGCGCGGAGTCGCCGTCAGGCGGCGCGCCCGGCGAGAACCAGCCGAGCTGACCAACGAACCGGCGCGGCCTGGCCGCGCCGGTTCGCCCTTCATGCGCCAGAGCCAGGCTCCGCCATGCGGCGGTGCATCTCGGCCGTCACGCCGGCCGGCACAATGTTGGCGATCGCGGCCTGCAGCTTGTTCTGCCAGCCCGTCACGACGTCGCCCTGCCCTTTCATCATCGCCTTGAAGCCGATCTCGGCGACCTCGGCCGGGTCCTGCTTCTTCTGCGTCCCGACCTTGGTGTCGAGCATGTCGGCGCGCTCGAAGAAGTCGGTCGCGGTCGCGCTCGGCATCAAGCAGGTCACTGTCACGCCGGTGTCCTTGAGCTCGTTGCGGATGGCGAAGGAGAAGCTGTCGAGGAACGCCTTCGAGCCGTTATAGACGGCCTGGAAGGAGCCCGGCAGGAAGCCCGCGATCGACCCGGTGATCAGGATGCGGCCTGAGCCGCGCGCCCGCATCTCACGACCGATCTTCTGGACCAGATAGATCGTGCCGGTGACGTTGAGGTCCACGATCTGCCGGACCTTCGCGAAATCCTGGTCAAGGAACGCGCCGCCGAGACCTGTGCCGGCGTTTGCGAGCAGCGCGTCGACGGGCCGGCCGCCGATCGCGGCGATCAACCGGTCGTTGCCTTCCGTAGTGGACAGGTCGGCCTGCACGGTGGTGACGCGACCGGCGAACGCCTTGAACGACTCTGCGGATTCCTCGATTTGGGGCTCGTTGGCCGCGACCACGAGGTCGAAGCCGCTCTTGGCGCAGACCAGCGCGAGTTCGTAGCCGATGCCGGTCGAGGCGCCGGTCACGACGGCGAGCGGACGCGTGGGGTTAAGGGAAGCCATACGAACTCTTCTCCGGTCAGGGTTTCATGACGACTTTGATGCAGCCGTCCTGCTTGTCTCGGAACTTCTTGTAGAGCTCCGGCCCCTCCTCGAGGCTCGCCGTATGGGTGATGACAAAGGAGGGATCGATCTCGCCCTTCTCGATCCTTTCGAGCAAGGTCGGGAGGTATTTCTGAACCGGCGTCTGCGCCATCCTGAAGGTGAGGCCGCGGTTGATCGCCGAGCCCATCGGCACCTTGTCCAGAAAGCCGCCATAGACGCCCACAATCGAGACGGTGCCGAAGTTGCGGCAGCAATGGATCGCCTGCCGGAGCACGTGCGGCCGATCGGTGCCCATGAAGGTCGCGACCTTCAGACGGTCCACCATGCTGTCGAAACTCGCCGTCACCGCAGGCTCGGTCCCGACGGCGTCGATGCACGCGTCCGCCAGCCTGCCGTTGGTCAGCTCGCGGATGCGGTCGTAAACGTCCTCTTCCATGAAATCGATCGTCTCGGCGCCGCCGGCGCGGGCGAGCGCGAGCCGTTCCGGCACCGTGTCGATCGCGAGCACCCGCTCGGCCCCAAGCAGGAAGGCGCTGCGGATCGCCATCTGGCCGACCGGCCCGCAGCCCCAGATGGCGATCGTGTCGCCGCGCTGGATGTCGCAGAAATCCGCCGCCATGTAGCCGGTCGGGAAGATGTCGGACAGGAACAGGACCTGCTCGTCCGTCAGGCTGGAAGGAACCTTGATGGGGCCGACATCGGCGTAGGGCACGCGCAGATATTCGGCCTGGCCGCCTGCGTAGCCGCCGAGCATGTGCGAATAGCCGAACAGGCCCGCCGGCGAGGCGCCCCAGAGCTTGCGGGCGAGCTCATTGTTCGGGTTCGAGCGCTCGCAGCCGGAATAGAAGCCGCGCTTGCAGAAGAAACACTGACCGCAGGAGATGGTGAAGGGCACGACCACGCGGTCGCCGATCTTCAGCTCCTTGTTGTCGGGTCCGACTTCGACGACTTCGCCCATCGTCTCGTGACCGAGCACGTCGCCGCTCTGCATCGTCGGGATCACGCCGTCGTAGAGATGCAGGTCGGAGCCGCAGATCGCGCAGGCCGTCACCTTGATGATGGCGTCACGGCCGTGCTGGATGGTCGGATCCGGCACGCTCTCGCAGCGGATGTCGCCTTTGCCGTGCCATGTAAGGGCCTTCATGAATGTCCTCCGGCTGGTGCTCCCGGGAATAGAAGGGGGAGACTTCCGGAAACGTTCCGCTCTCGACCCCTTCCTGTCCTCCGGAACCAACGCCTCAGGGATGACGTTCGCTTCTGTCATCGGAGGCTGAAAGCGTGGCTCCACGCGCCAACTGGAAGGGCTTTCTGAAGGTCGGCGAGGTCACGTGCCCGGTCGGTCTTTACACGGCGGCCTCGACGTCTGACCGGATCGCCTTCCACACGCTCAACCGGGACACCGGGAACCGGGTCCGGCGCGAGTTCGTCGACGCCGAGACCGGGAAGCCCGTCGAGCGGGATGACCAGGTAAAAGGTTATGAGGTGGCGCAGGGCGAGTACGTGACGCTCGAACCCGACGAAGTCGCCTCGGCTGTTCCCCAAAGCGACAAGACGCTGGCGGTCGACGCCTTCATCGGCTGCAGCGACGTCGACGACGTCTATTTCGACAAGCCCTACTACCTCGCTCCGAGCGACAAGTCCGCCCAGGAGGCCTACGACCTCATTCGCGAGGGCATGCGGCGGAAGAAGGTGGCGGCGCTCGCCAGCACAGTGCTGTTCCGCCGGGTCCGCACGCTGCTGATACGGCCGCACGGCAATGGTCTCGTCGCCACCACGCTGAACTTCGATTACGAGGTTCGCTCCGCCGAGGAGGCGTTCGCCGACATCGCTGACTTTGAGATCAAGGGCGAGATGCTCGACCTCGCCCGGCACATCATCGACACCAAGCGCGGCGCGTTCGATCCTAAGGCGTTCGACGATCGTTATGAGAGCGCGCTGGCGGAGCTGGTGAAGGCCAAGATGGAAGGCCGCAAGATCGCACCGCCGAAGAAGCAGGCGCCTTCAAAGGTGGTCGACCTCATGGAGGCCCTTCGACTCAGCGCCGGCGCAGCCAAGTCACCGGGCGCCAAAAAAGCGTCGCGCGCGCCGACAAAACGCGCCGCCGGCGCGAAAGCCGCCCAGCCGCGACGCAAGGCGAGCTGACAGATGGCGCTCGAGACCTATCGCCGTAAGCGCGACTTCAACAAGACGAAGGAGCCCGCGGGATCCGAAGCGCCGAGCAGCGCCGGCGACGGCTACCTCATTCAGAAGCACGCGGCGCGCCGGCTGCACTACGACCTGCGGCTCGAGTTCGACGGCGTCCTGAAGAGCTGGGCCGTCGCCAAGGGGCCGAGCCTCGTGCCCGGCGAGAAGCGGCTGGCGGTGCATGTCGAAGACCACCCGCTGGAATATGGCGACTTCGAAGGCACCATTCCCAAGGGAGAATATGGCGGCGGCTCCGTCATCCTGTGGGACCGTGGGCGCTGGTCGCCGATCGGCGACGCGGCGAAGGGCTTCGCCAAGGGTCACCTGGAATTCGAACTCCATGGCGAGAAGCTGAAAGGGCGCTGGCACCTCGTGCGCATGGCCCCTCGCAAGGGCGAGAAGCACGAGAACTGGCTGCTTATCAAAAGCGACGACGAGGAGGCCCGCGCCGAGGCGGACCCGGACATTCTGGAGGAGCGCCCGGAGTCGGTGAAGACAGGCCGGCTGGTCGAGGAGCTTGAAGGCGAGGCGCCCGGCTGGTCCTCGGAGACCGGCCGGATAGAGCCGGACGACACGAAGCCCGCTGCTGGCGGCCTCGACCCGTCGAAGATCAAGAAGGCAAAAAAGGCGGCGCTGCCGGCTTTCGTGGAGCCGGCGCTCGCGACGCTCGCCGCCAAAGCGCCGAAGGGCGCGCGCTGGATTCACGAGATCAAGTTCGACGGCTACCGGCTGCAGGCGCGGCTCGAGCGCGGCAAGGTCAAGCTGCTGACCCGCAGCGGGCTCGACTGGACGGCGAAGTTCGGCAAGACGGTCGCCGACGCCCTGGCGGCGCTACCGGCCTCGAGCGCGCTGATCGACGGCGAACTCACGGTCGAGAATGGAGCCGGCGCCTCGGATTTCTCCACACTGCAGGCGGATCTGAGCGAGGGGCGGCAGGATCGCTTCGTATTCTACGCCTTCGACCTGCTCTACCTTGATGGATACGATCTCACGGCTTGCGCGCTGCTCGATCGCAAAGCGGCTCTCGCGCAGCTGATCGGGCAGGACGCCGGCCTGGTGCGGTTCTCCGAGCACTTTCCGGAGAATGGCGATCTGGTGCTGCAGCACGCCTGCCGCCTGAGCCTCGAAGGCGTGGTCTCCAAGCAGGCGGATGCGCCCTATCGCTCCGGCCGCGGCAAGACCTGGATCAAGTCCAAATGCTCCGACCGGCAGGAGTTCGTGATCGGCGGCTTCACGCCCTCCAGCACCTCCCGCCGCGCGATCGGCTCGCTCGTCCTCGGCGCGTTCGAGGGCGACAAGCTCCGTCATGTCGGGCGCGTGGGCACTGGCTTCACCGTCAAGGTCGCCGAAGACCTTCTGAAGCGCCTCGAGGCGATCGAGCAGAAGTCATCGCCATTCGCCGACCGCCTGACGGCCGACGAGGCCCGGCAGGTCCATTATGTGAAGCCGGAGCTGGTGGCTGAAATCGAGTTCCGCGCCTGGACCGCCGATCGGCATCTACGGCACGCGGCCTTCCGTGGGCTGCGCGAGGACAAGCCGGCCGCAGAGGTCGTCCGCGAGACGGACGCGCCGGAGGGGAAGACGCCGCAACGCGCCTCCTCCGTCACCCTGACCCATCCGGACCGCGTGTACTGGCCGGACGTCGGCGTCACCAAGCAGGGTCTCGCCGACTACTACATGGAAGTCTGGCCGCGCATGGCCCCCTTCATCGTGGGACGGCCGCTGTCGCTGCTGCGCTGTCCCGGAGGCGTGACGGACCAGTGTTTCTTCCAGAAGCACCGCTGGAAGGGCATGAACCGCTCGATCGGCGTGTTCGACGATCCCAAGGACAAGTCCGACGAGCCGCTCGTCATGATCAATGACCGGGACGGGCTGATCGGCCTTGTCCAAGGCGGCGTGCTGGAGATCCACCCCTGGGGCTCCACCGTCGCGGCGCTCGAAACGCCGGACATGATCATCATGGACTTGGACCCAGGGGAGAATGTCTCCTGGGAAGAGATCATCTCGGCCGCCTTTGAAGTGAAGCGGCGGCTCGAGGCCGCTGGGCTCGCGGCTTTCGTGAAGACGTCCGGCGGTAAAGGCCTGCACGTCGTCTCGCCCCTGAAGCCGCAGGCCGGCTGGGACGTCGTGAAGCCCTTCACCAAGGCGCTCGCCGACTCCATGGCCGCCGACGAGCCGGACCGGTATGTCGCGACCGTCACCAAGGCGAAGCGCAAGGGCAAGATTCTGGTCGATTATCTGCGCAACGGCCGCGGCGCGACCGCCGTTGCGCCCTACTCCACCCGCGCCCGGCCGGGCGCGGCGGTCTCGATGCCGCTGGACTGGAGCGAACTCGGGCCGGCGATCGGGCCCGCCTACTTCACGGTCGACAACGCTCCCGCCCGGCTGGCGTCGCTCGCTGCCGACCCTTGGGCGGATTTCAGGGCGGCCGCAAAGCCGCTGCCGATGGAAAGCGGCGCCGCGCGACCGAAGGCCAAGGCAAGGCGTGCCGCCTAGCGCCGCGAGCCGTTGCCTTCCGCGGCGAGGCTTTTGCGCAGCGCGTCCATGATGTTGACGACGTTGCCGGCCGGCGCCTCGACGGCCCCCGCCTTAGGACGCGCAGCCTTCTTGCGGCCCTTCTTCTTGGACGCGATCAGATCGAGCAGGCTCGCCTGCACCGGGTCGCTCACCATCTCGGGCGACCACTCGGTGGTCCGCTCGTCTATGAGTTTCTCGACGAGCGAGAGCGCCTTCGGCTCGACCTTCTGAGGCTTGTCGGGGAAGTAGTCCGCCTCGTCCCTGACCTCGTCGCCATAACGCAGCGTCCACAGCACGATGCCCTTGCCGCGCGGCTCCAGCAGAACGGCGCGCTCCCGGCGATACATCACGAGACGCGAGATCCCGACCACATCGGTCGCCGCCATCGCCTCCCGGATGACCGCGAAGGCCTCCTCGGCGACCTCGTCATTCGGGGTGAGGTAGTGCGGTCGGTCGTACCAGATCCAGCCTATCGACTCGCGCGGCGCGAAGGTCTCGATGTCGATGGTGTGGGTGCTCTCGAGCGCCACGGCGTCCAGTTCGTCATCCTCGAGCATGACGAACTCGTTCTCGCCGCGCTCGTAACCCTTCACCTCGCTGCCGGCGTCGACCGCCTTGCCGCTAACCGAATCCACGTAGTGGCTGGCGATGCGGTTGCCGGTCTTGCGGTTCAGCGTGTGGAAGCGCACCCGCTCGCTCTCGGTCGTGGCCGGCGTCATCGCGACCGGGCAGGTCACGAGCGAGAGCTTCAGATAGCCCTTCCAGAACACCCGCGCGGCCATGAAGGTCGAACTCCGTTGTGCAACTGAGCAGAACGGCCGCCCGCGCTGTGGGTTCCGCCACATCGCCGCGGGCCCGAATCGAGACGCGGCGGAGGCGCGCATGCTAGAACGTTTGCGGAACTTGGATGCGAGGAGACGCCTTGGCCCGACGCGCCGGAAGCGCCGATCTGCCGCTGCATGGCGGACGCGTGCCGCGCTGGCTCGGCGAGCGCATGACTCGGCTCGGCGTAGTGATCTCGGAGGCGATCATCCTCCACTATGGCCGCGACGAGCTGCTGCGCCGTCTGGCCCATCCGTTCTGGTTCCAGTCCTTCGGGGCCGTGATGGGGATGGACTGGCACTCCTCGGGCGTCACGACGAGCGTGATCGGCGCGCTCAAGCGAGGCCTTGCGCCTCTTGCGGGCGAACTTGGCGTCCATGTCTGCGGCGGCCGCGGCAGGCAATCGAGGCTTACGCCGGCCGAGCTCACTGCGATCGGCGACAGGGTCGGTTTCGACGGCGCTGCGCTCGCGCAGGCGAGCCGGCTGGTCGCAAAGGTCGACAGCGCCGCGGTCCAGGACGGCTTCGATCTCTACCTGCACGGCTTCGTCGTCACCGATGACGGGCGCTGGACAGTCGTCCAGCAGGGCATGAACGGCGGCTCCCGCCAGGCGCGGCGCTATCACTGGCTTTCCGAAGGGCTGAAGGACTTTGTCGATCAGCCGCACGCCGCGATCGAAGGCCCGCGCCGCGGCGAGATCGTGAACCTCACCGACCGCCGCGCGGAGGCTTCGCGCCGCGGCCAGCTCGAGCTGCTGCGGGCGCTGCCGCCGGAAAAGATCGTCGCGGAGCTCTCCCGGCTCGAGCCGGCAGCGGCCGCGCCGCGCGAGCAGGCGCAGCCGCTGCTGCCGCACCTCGTCATGCCGGCCCACCACGACGTGCGCCCGGGCGACGTGAACATCCGAAGACTGCACGGCGCGCTGGCTGCTGCGGCCGAGCGCGGCCCGACGGATTTCCGCGAGCTCCTGCTCGTGCCCGGCGTCGGCGCCCGCACGGTCGAGGCGCTCGCCATGGTGGCGGAGGTGGTGCACGGCGCGCCCTGCCGGTTCAGCGACCCGGCGCGCTTCTCGCTCGCGCATGGCGGCAAGGACCGCCAGCCCTTCCCGGTGCCGCTCAAGGTTTATGACCAGACGATCGACGTGCTGAAATCTGCGGTCCGGAAGGCCAAGCTCGGGCGCGAAGATGAACTCGGGGCGATCAGGCGGCTCGATGAGCAGGCCCGGCGGGCCGAGCGTTACGCGACGGGACCCTCGCTCGAAGCGTTCGTGGCCGAAGAGCGGCGTCGCTCGCCGGACTATGGCGGGCGCAGCGTGTTCGGCTCGGAGCCGCCGGCCGAAGACGCCTCCGCCGCCTGAGGCTGCGTCTGGACGCCGGACGCAGCGGTCTGCGATACCAGCCTGCCCTTCCCTCCCCGCGGGACTTCGATGACAGCCTATTCGGACATCTCCGCCCATCACGGCCGGATCGCCGCGCTTTCCAACGCGCTCGGCATCCTCCACTGGGACAACGCCGCCGTCATGCCGAAGGGCGCAGCCCCGCGGCGCGCCGAGAGCGTCGCGCTGCTCCAGGTGCTGCGGCACGATATGGCGACCGACCCACGGATCGGTGACTGGCTCGACGACGCCGAGGCCGACACCGCGCTGGGCCCTTGGGAGCGCGCCAATCTGCGCGAGATCAGGCGTCTCTGGACCGCGGAGACGGCCTTGCCGGCTGATCTGGTGGAGGCCTCCAGTAAGGCCGTTTCGACTTGCGAGATGGCGTGGCGGCAGGCGCGGCAGGATTCGGACTTCGTCGGGCTGTTGCCCCACCTTTCCGAGGTGCTGCGGCTGCAGCGCGAGATCGGGAGGGCCAAGGGCGAGAAGCTTGGTCTGTCGCCCTACGACGCCCTGCTCAACGATTACGAGCCGGGCGGCCGCTCGGAGAAGATCGACGCGCTGTTCGACGACCTCGCGGCTTTCCTGCCGGGCTTTCTCGACGAGGTCCTGGCCGCGCAGGCGCGACGGCCGGTGGACCCGGAGCCGCAGGGGCCGTTCCCGGTCGAGACGCAGCGCGCGCTCGGCCTCAGGATGATGGAGGCGCTCGGCTACGACTTCGACCGTGGCCGGCTGGACGTTTCGACCCATCCCTTCTGCGGCGGCGCCGACGACGACGTGCGGATCACCACGCGATATGACGAGGACGATTTCTCAAGCGCCCTCATGGGGGTGCTGCATGAAACCGGCCACGCGCTCTACGAGCAGGGCCGGCCGCAGGGCTGGATGAGCCAGCCGGTCGGCCACGCCCGCGGCATGAGCCTCCACGAGAGCCAGTCGCTGCTGGTCGAGATGCAGGCGTGCCGAAGCCGCGAGTTCGTCCGCTTCGCGGCGCCCATCATGCGCGACGCCTTCGGCGGCTCGGGTCCCGGCTGGGAGCCCGACGCGGTGTGGCGTCGCTACACCCGCGTCGCGCCCGGCTTCATCCGCGTCGACGCCGACGAGGTGACCTATCCGGCTCATGTCATCCTGCGCTACCGGCTGGAGAAGGCGCTGATCGCCGACGACCTCCCGCTCGCAGAACTGCCTGGCGCCTGGAACGCGCAGATGAAGGAACTGCTCGGCCTGACGCCGCCGAACGACCGGGTCGGCTGCCTCCAGGACATTCACTGGCCGAGTGGCGGCTGGGGCTATTTCCCAACCTACACGCTCGGCGCCCTGACTGCGGCGCAGCTGTTCGACGCCGCCCGGCGCGCGGTCCCGGACATTCTGCCCGGCATCGCGCGCGGCGATTTCGCGCCGCTGCTCGGCTGGCTGCGCGCCAACATCCACGCTCAGGCTTCGCTGCTCGAGACCGATGACCTGCTCACGCTATCGACGGGGCGGACGCTCGACCCCGCAGTGTTCAAGGCGCATCTACGCCGGCGCTACGTCGAGGAGGCGTAAGCCTCAAGCAAGAGCGGCGATCGGAGCGGCCACGACCCCGGCGCGTTCGAGCGCGCGCGCGACCCGAAGGACGCGGTCCTCGCGCCAGGGCTCCGCGATGATCTGCACGCCGAGGGGCAGCCCGTCGTCGAGCCATACCGGCACGCAGGCGGCCGGCAGGCCTATGAAGGAGATCGGCTGCGTGTAGAAGCCCAGATTGGGGCGCACCAGCACGGTCTCGCCGTTCAGCTCGAAGGTGGTCTGGCCAAGCCGCGGCGCCCGGCACGGCGTCGCCGGCGCCAGCACCACGTCCACTTCCTCGAAGACCTTGGCGACGGCGTCCGCGAACCAGCGCCGTAAGCGATGCGCCTGCGCGAGAAAGGCGGCCGGAACCGCCGCGCCGGCGATCAGGCGGGTCCGTACTGCGGGGTCAAAGTCCTGTGGCCTGCTGCGGAGCCGCTCAAGATGCAGCGCCGATCCCTCGGCGGCGGTGATGACGAAGGCCGCGGCGCGGGCGCGCGCAGCCTCGGGGAACTCGATCGACCGTTCGGCGCCAAGCGCCCCCGCGACGAGCCGCACCGCCTCGAACGCCTCCCGTTCGCCGCCCGTCGCAAAGTGGCCTCCGAGCGTCGCGATCCGAAGCCCACCAATGCCGTCCTCTATGCCGGGGAAGGTCGGCTCAAGCGGCCGGGACGCGACGGCAGCGTCGCCGTCGGCCGGGCCCTGCAGCGCGTCATAGGCGAGCGCCAGATCCGCCGCCGACCGGGCGATCGGGCCGACATGATCGAGATGATAGACGAACGGAAACACCCCGCCGCGGCTGAGCCGGCCATAAGTCGGCTTGAGCCCGAACACGCCGCAGAGGGCGGCGGGCACGCGCACGGATCCATTGGTGTCGGTCGCGAGCGCAAGCGGCGCCAGACCTCCGGCGACCGCCGCGCCCGACCCTCCGGAGGAGCCGCCGGTCATCCGCGTTAGATCATGCGGGTTGCGCGAGGGCCCGTCGGTCGCATTCTCGCCGGTGAAGTCATAGGCGAACTCGCCCATGTTGAGCCCGCCGACCAGGACCGCGCCGGCCTCCTCCAGCCGTCGAACCGCCGTAGCGTCGCGCTCGGCAGGCGCGCGGTCGCGATTGATCCTCGATCCGGCGCGGGTCGGCAGCCCCTCGATGTCGAACAGGTTCTTGACCGCGAACGGCACGCCTGCGAGCGGCCCCAGCGGTTTGCCTTGCGCGCGCCGCAGGTCGATCTCTGCCGCGGCCGCGCGGGCGCGTCCGGCGACGACGTCGGTGAACGCCCCGATCCTGGGGTCCAGGACGGCGATGCGGGACAGCGTCGCCTCGACCACCTCGACGGCCGAGACCTCGCCCGCCGCGACGGCGGCGGCGATCTGGGTGGCCGTCCGGGTCGGCCAATCGCTCATGGGCGGAAGATCGGCGCCGGCTGGACCGCATCATCCAGCGGAAAGGCCGCGACGAACCGGGCGGCCTCCATTGTCGCGCGGAGATGCGCCAGAGTGGAAGCGCGGTCGTCAGCGTCCATCCGCAACCCGAGCAGCGTCGTCGCGGCGTCGAGATGCGCCTCGAGCGCCTCGTCGGTCAGCCGCGGCGGCGCCTCCACCATCGGATCGCCTCAGAGGGTTGCGCGCTCGGCCATATAGGCGCGCCAGCCGCCGAAGCTGGTGATCTCCTTCGCGCCCTTCACGCCCTCCGCCTCGGCGAGAAAGCCCTTCGGCGAAGAACCGTCGGCAAGCCGGACGACCCCGATGCCGAGCGGCGCGCCGATGCCGGCGACGAAGCGCCCGAAGCCTTCCGGCGGCAGAGCCCAGACCTCCGTCGCGACCGCCGAACCCTCTCCGTCCGGAACGCGCAGCAGGCCCGGCCGCGGAATGGCGCCTTCGATTGCGAAGAGCCGATAGTCCGGCGTGGTCTGGCTCGCGCGCAGGAAGCGGCCGCCGCAGCCGGTCAGCTCCCCATTGAGCTTCATGCCTGAGAGATGCGCGCCCACGACCACGAGCTCGATTTCGCCCGCCGCCGCCGCGGCGGCCCGTACGGGCGCCGGAGCGGGCGCGCGCCTGGTGGCGCCGAGCGGAGTTCCGCCGGTGGCGTGGATCTTTTCGCCGAGCGCTGCGAGCCGCGCGTCGGCTCCGGCAGGCGCAATCAGCGTGACGCCGGCGGGCGATCCGTCGGGGCGCGGCCGCGCCGGCACGGCAAGCGCGCAGAGGTCGAGCAGGTTCACGAAATTCGTGTAGGTCCCGAACTCGCTGTTGAGTCGGACGGGCTCGGCCGTCACCTCCGCGACTGTGCGGGGCCGCGGATAGGTCGGCACCATCATGGCGTCGATCCGATTCCAGACCGCCGACAGCTCCCGTCGAAGCTCCGCCAGACGATAGTGAGCGCCGAAGGCCGATGCGGCGTCGAAGCGCCGCGCGCTCTCGATGATCGCCCGCGTCACCGGGTGCATCTCGTCCGGCCGCGTCTCGATGAACGAACGGATCGCCTCGTAGCGTTCGGCGACGAAGGGACCTTCGTAGAGCAAGCTGGCGACCGCAAAGAACGGTTCGAGATCGAGCTCGACGATGCTCGCGCCGAGCGCGGCCGCGTCCGCAAGGGCGGCGTCGAAGGCCGCTTCAGCGGCCGCGTCGCCGCCGAACCGCCGGCTGGCGGCGTTGGGAACCGCGATCCGGAGCGCTTCAGGCAACGGGGCGATCGGAGCCGTCCGAACGTCTCGCGAAAACGGGTCAGCGGGATCGTAGCCAGACGCAGCCGAGAACACCGTATAGACGTCCTCGACCGACAGCGCGAACACCGAGACGCAGTCGATCGTCCGGCAGGCGGGCACGACGCCCCGGGTGGGGATAGCGCCAAGCGTCGGCTTCAGCCCTACGATGTTGTTGAGCCCGGCCGGAACGCGGCCCGATCCGGCGGTGTCGGTGCCGAGTGCGAACGACACCAGCCCGCGCGCGACCGCCACGGCGGAGCCGGAGCTTGACCCGCCTGGCACAAGCTCCTTGTCGACAGCATTGAGCGGCGCCGGATAGGGCGTGCGCAGGCCGACCAGCCCGGTGGCGAACTGATCGAGATTGGTCTTTCCGATCACGATGGCGCCGGCGGCGATCAACCGTTCGACCGCAGTCGCGTTCTCATCGGGTGAATATGCGAAGGCCGGGCAGGCGGCCGTGGTCGGCAGCCCTGCGACGTCGATGTTGTCTTTGACGGCGAAAGGCGCCCCCCAGAGCGGCCTTGCATCGGGCGCCTGGCCGAGCGCCGCGGCGGCGGCGCGGGCCGCGGCCCGATCGGCGAGCGAGATGAAGATGCCGGGATCGCCGCAGCGATCGATCCGGTCGAAGACCTCATCGATCACCGCAGCCGGCGATGCTCCTCCCGCATAGGCCGCGCGGAGCGAAGCGAGGTCGAGCGCGAGGTCGCTGGGCGAGGCGGTCATCTGCGCTCCCTATCCGATCGGCCCGAAGTGCCGAGCGACCTTCCTATCGCAAAGCGCGCCGCCGCCGTGAAGGCTCATCCTCGGCGAACCCGCGCCTGAGACGCCCTGCCGCAGCGGACCGGACGCCGACCTGCTCCTGAGGGTCGTCGCGCCGATGGCTGCAGGAATCCCGGGAAGGATCGATCAACTCTAATGACAAACCCCCGGCCCTCCACGCGACCTTGGCGCCGCTGGCGCGTTGTCGGTTGCGGTCCGGTCCGGGGGGCGTCAGTCCGTTGAAGGAAGCCATGTGCAGTTTTTTGGCGAGTCAGCTCGACTTCATCATCTTCTTCTATGGGCTGGCCTTCATCCTTCTTGGCGCGAGCTGTTTCTCGGTCGCGCGGATCACGAGGCCGGCCGCCTCGTGGCAGGCTCTCGGCCTGTTCGGCGTGTTCCATGGCGGCCTCGAATGGCTCGATCTGGCGGCGCTGGTCGTCGGGGACCATCCGTCTTTCGCCGCTGCGCGCGTCGCTCTCATGACGGGGTCGTTCGTGTTCCTGCTCGAATTCGCACGGCTGCAGGCGCTGCGGATCGGCTGGCGCATGCCCGGCAGGTGGGTTTACCTCCCGCTGCTTATCGGCTTGGGGGCGATCAGCGTTTTCGCAAGCGCCAAGGTCGGCGGCGTCGCCGGCCGTTACGCCATCGGCCTTCCCGCCGCGCTCGCCGCGGCGATCGTGTTTCTGCGCCACGCCAAAGCGCTCTCCGGCCGCGTCCGCGCCGCGGCGCTCACGGCCTCCGTCTCCTTCGCCCTCTATGGCCTGGCGGCCGGCCTGGTGACGCCGGCCATGCCTTACGGCCCGGCGGCCGTGCTGAATTACGAGTGGTTCGCCGATCTAACGGGCGCGCCCATTCAGCTGGCGAGGGCCGTGCTCGCTTGCTGCATCGCCGCGGCCGTATGGACCATTTGGGGCTACCGCGCAGCTGCGGAGATTTCATCCCGGAGATTCGCCCGATATCTGCGGCGCCAGTTCGGCTGGACGATTGGCGCGATCGCGGTGATCCTCTTCTGCGGCTGGACGCTGACCGAATATCTCGGCGAGCTGTACCGCCACAACGTACAGCTCGAAGCGCAAGGCGACATCGATCTGCTGGGCAGCCGGCTGGCGGCGGAGACCGCTACGATCGAGGGCATGACGAAGGCGCTCGCCGGCTTGCCGGCAATCGTGAAGCTCGCCGCCGGCGGCGCTCCGAACACGGCCGACGCGCGCACGGTTCTCAAACTCCACGTCGAAGCCGGGGCCGCGCGGGCCGGCTACATTCTCGATCCGCACGGCGCCGTGCTCGCCGCCTCCGACGAGCCCCCTGGAATCGTGGGCGCCTCCATGAGGCGCCTCGACGACGCACTGGCGGGCCGGGCGAGCTTTCTTTTCGAGTTCGATCCTGTGTCGGCGGAACCCCGCTACATTGCGAGCCAGCCGGTCCGCGTCGGAGACAGGATCGCCGCAGTGGCGGTCTTGGTGAAGTCGCTCAGGGGCTTCGAGGCGGATGTCCGACGGCTGGACCGTCCGTACTTCCTCGTGAACCCTGACGGCGTCGTCGCGCTGACCAACCAGCCCGGAGGACTCCGGCGAACGCTCTGGCCGCTCCCGGAGGAACGGCGCACGCCGCTGGAGCAGATCTTCGGGCCGCTCGACGCGCGACCTCTGCTGAAGGAGGAGGTCGCCGACGCAAGCTGGACCAGCGTCAACGGCGAGCGGGACTACGTGCGACGGAAGCTTACCCAGCATGGCGGCTGGTCGCTCGTGATCCTGAAGCCGACGCGGGAGCTTTTCGCAAGCCGCTTGCTCGGCATCGTCATCACCTTCCTGGTGGCCCTCATGGCGCTGATCTACATCCTCGGGCGGCAGCGCGCTGTCCGTGACGAGGTGGAGATGGAAAAGCGCCTGCGGCTCCAAAAGCTCGCGGCCGAGCTCGGCCTGCAGGCCACGACGGATCCTCTGACCGGCTTGAACAATCGCCTGCGTCTGGAGCAGACCTTCGCGGAGGAGATGGCCTACGCGCAGCGCCATGCGGCGCCGCTCTCCCTCGTGCTGTTCGACGTCGACCGCTTCAAGAGCGTGAATGACGCCTACGGGCATCCGGTCGGAGACCAGGCGCTCGTGCGGATTGCGGGGCTCGCCCGGCGGTTCGTCCGGACCACCGACTTCCTGGCGCGCTGGGGCGGCGAGGAGTTCCTGATCCTTCTTCCCGGCGCTGACGCCGCGGCCGCCACCGGGGTCGCCGAGGCGCTGCGCGCCGCTGTGGCCACGGCCGAGTTCGAGACCGTCGGCTCTCTCACCTGCAGCTTCGGGGTCGCGCAATTCGCGCAGGATCGCAGCGCGTCGGAATTTCTCGCGCGCGCCGACGCGGCGCTCTATCGAGCCAAGCTGAGCGGCCGCGACCGGGTCGAAACGGCGCCGACGGCGGCAGCCGAGGACAGGACGGAGGAGGCGGGCCTGCAGCGCGGCTTCGCGTGACCTCACGGCTAGGGGCGGAAGCGGCCGGCCTCAGCCGGGGCGCCGTCTGTCGTTCGCCGTGCGAAACCTTCGCCGCGACGGCCGCCTCTCCTGTTCCGGCCCGGCGTCAAGCCTCGAGGCTATAACGCAAAAAGCCCGCCAGCGTTTTGTGCTGTGCGGGCTTTTTGTTTGTTTGGTTGCGGGGACAGGATTTGAACCTGTGACCTTCAGGTTATGAGCCTGACGAGCTACCGGGCTGCTCCACCCCGCGCCATGTC
>Ga0180219_1000140_pt1 | contig 82996 bp, 63 predicted proteins | sample eDN3rd30CBELigMG_FD_151338 | JGI IMG/M metagenome (GOLD analysis project Ga0180219, IMG submission 151338) | Enriched Miracle-Growth compost microbial communities from Emeryville, California, USA - eDNA 3rd pass 30_C BE-Lig MG (version 2)... ...
GCGACGATCGACCACGTGCGGGATTGGATGCTCGGCCGCCCCGCCGACGCCGGCTGGACGTCGGCCGCCGTCGTCTCACACGGCGAGTACGGCGTGCCCGAGGGTCTGGTGTCGTCGTTCCCAGTCACCAGCGACGGCTCGGGCTACCGCATCGTCGAGGGACTGGACGTGAACGCCCGGGCACGCACGCGCATCGACGCGTCGGTCGCCGAGCTGCTCGCCGAGCGCGACGCAGTGGCAGAGCTGCTCTAGCCGGGCGCGCGCGAGCCCGCCCGTCAGGAAGCGCCGGCGAAGCGGTCGGTCGCGGCGCGCAGCGCCCGCGCGATGCCGGGCTCGCTCGCGGCGTGACCCGCGTCATCCACCACGACGAACTCGGCCTCCGGCCAGGCACGGTGCAGCTCCCACGCGGTCATCATCGGGGTGCACACGTCGTAGCGGCCCTGGACGATGACGGCCGGGATGCCGCGCAGCGGCGTCACCCCGTCGATGAGCTGACGGTCGCCGAACCATCCGCGGTTGAGGAAGTAGTGGTTCTCGATGCGCGCGAACGCGACGGCGTGGTCGGGCTCGATCGCCTCGGCCACCTTCTCCTCGTCGGGCAGCAGCGAGATCGTCTCGGCCTCCCAGCGCGACCACGCCACCGCGGCCGGCACGTGCACGGCGGGGTCGGGGTCGGCCAGCCGCCGGTGGTACGCCTCGATCATGCGCGAGCGCTCGAGCACCGGGATCAGGGCGATGAACTCCTCCCACCGGTCGGGGAACAGCGCCGATGCGCCGCCCTCGTAGAACCACTCGAGCTCATGCCGCTGCAGCGTGAAGACGCCGCGCAGCACGATCTCGCTCACCGACGACGGATGCGCCTGCGCGTATGCGAGCGCGAGCGCGCTGCCCCACGACCCGCCGAAGACGAGCCACCGGTCGATGCCGAGGTTCTTGCGCAGCAGCTCGAGGTCGGCCACGAGATGCCACGTGGTGTTGTGCCGCAGGTCCGCGTCGGGTGCGGACACATGCGGTGTCGATCGGCCGCAGCCGCGCTGGTCGAGCAGGATGATGCGGTAGCGCTCCGGATCGAAGAAGCGCCGATGCCAGGCCGACGTGCCGGAGCCCGGGCCGCCGTGCAGGAAGACGACGGGCTTTCCCTCGGGATTCCCGCTCTGCTCCCAATACACGCGATGCCCGTCGCCGACCAGCAGCATCCCGCTGTCGTACGGTTCGATGTCCGGATACAGGACATCGTCCAGTCGTTTCGGACCGCTCACATTTCCCCCCGACGTTCAGAGTTTCCGTTGAACGCCATGCGATAACGTTATCGCGAGCGCACCGCCGGAGCGAGGATGCCGACGCGCGCATACGCGTGATCGGTGGATATTCCTCCGGCGGTTCCTGCCCCGAGACGCGCCTCGCGCACGCCCCGCCCACACCCGCCGTCGCGAGGAGGACCGATGGAAGACCCCCTGATGCTCGGACTCATCATCGCGGTCGCCGGCGTGATCGTCATCGTGGTGATCAACACGCTCGCACAGCGACTGGGCGTGGCCGGTCCCCTGCTGCTGGTCGCCGTCGGTCTGATCATCTCGGCGCTACCGTTCGTCGACATCCCGCCGATCCCGCCGGAGTGGATCCTCGTCGGTGTGCTGCCGCCCCTGCTGTACTCGGCGGCCGTGAAGCTTCCCGCGATCGAGTTCCGACGGGACTTCTCACCGATCGCCGGGATGGCCGTCATCCTCGTGCTGGTCAGCGCCCTCGTGCTCGGCGTGTTCTTCTGGCTCGTCATCCCGAGCGTGACCCTGCCGGTGGGCATCGCCCTGGGCGCCATCCTGTCGCCGACGGATGCCGTGGCCACCTCGATCGCGAAGCGGCTCGGCATCTCGCCGCGCGTTGTCACGATGCTCGAGGGCGAGAGCCTGCTGAACGACGCGACCGCCCTCGTGCTGCTGCGCACCGCGGTTGCCGCCATCGCCGGCGGGTTCTCGGTGTGGGGCGCGATCGGCACCTTCGCCTGGGGCGTGATCGCGGCCCTCATCGTGGGCGCCGTCGTCGGCTGGGTCGTGCTGCTGCTGCGCGAGTGGATCGGCGGCGCGGCCGCCAACACGGCGATCAGCTTCTGCGCTCCCTTCCTCGCGTACCTGCCGACCGAGCACCTGGGCGGTTCGGGCCTGGTGGCCGCCGTCGTCGCGGGCATCGTGGCAGGGCAGGGCGCCCGCCGCCGCCTGCTGCCCGAGCAGCGGCTGAGCGACAATCTCAACTGGCGCACGATCGAGCAGGTGCTCGAGGGCGCGGTGTTCCTGGTGATGGGGCTCGAGCTGCGCGACATCCTCGAGCAGACCATCGCCGACGTGGGCTCGTTCGGGCTGGCCGTCTGGCAGGGGCTCTGGCTGGCGCTGGTCGCCCTCGCGATCGTGCTGCTCGTGCGCACCGCGTACGTGTCGATCGTCGTGTGGGGGCAATCGCGACGTGCGGGGCGCATCGACCGCGGCCGGCTCGAGCACTTCAGCGAACGACTCGACGCCATCGAGGACGGCAGCGTGCCCTTCCCGGAGGGACCGGGGATGCCGTCGGACTCGGCCCGACAGCAGCGACGCATGGAGTCGATGCGCAGTCGCGTCGACCGGATGCTCGCCGACTTCGACTACTACCAGGCGCAGCCGGTGGGCTGGCGCAACGGGACGATCCTGGTGTGGGCGGGCATGCGCGGTGTCGTCACGCTCGCGGCCGCCCAGACCCTGCCGCGCGAGGGCATCGAGCACCGTGCGCTGCTCGTGTTCATCGCGTTCCTGGTCGCGCTGATCAGCCTCATGCTGCAGGGGTTCACGCTGCCGTGGGTCGTGCGCATCCTCGGGCTCGCGAACACCGGCGAGGAGTCCCCGCTGGCCGGCGAGAAGGCGCGCCTCGACGCGGATCTGCGGGCCGCGAGCGCGCAGGCGCTGAGCTCGACCGAGCTGCGCAAGCACGACGGCACCCCGTTCACCCCGCGGCTGACCGAGCGCATGCGCGAGCAGATGAGCGCGCCGCCCGACGACGACCGCTCGTCGTACGCCCGCGAGATGCTCGAGCTGCGGCTCATCTCGATCACCGCCATGCGCCGGTCGCTGGCGACCCTCTCGCACGGCGGCACGTACAGCTCGGCGACCCTGCGGCACGCCCTGGCCGAGCTCGACGCCGACGAGATGAGCCTGCGTCTGCGACTCGAAGACGAGTGAGAGACCGCGAGTGTCGGTGGTTCGGGTGAGAATAGAGGGATGAACGAGAGCACGCCTGGTCCGGAGCACGTCGCTGCTGAGTGCCCGGAGTGCTTCGAGCAGCTGCAGAACGACCACGACTGGTGGCAGGCGCGCCCGAACGGATCGCGCCTGGTCGGCGTCGTCGTCGCCCGCGACGACATGCCGTCGATCAAAGAGCAGCGTGACGACCTGACGCGTTTCGGCGTGCCGATCGAGGGGTTCCGGCATCCGGCCCCCGAAACCCTCGAGAGCTGGGAAGAGCGCCTCGTCCGCCTGTTCGGCACGCTGCAGAACGGCGATGTCGTGGTCGTCGCGAGCATCCACGCGCTCGGCCGCTCGCGCGATGAGGAGAGCCGCACGCTCGCCGAGCTGCGCCGCCGCGGCGTGATGGTCAAGGTGCTCGGCCACAACAGCCGGCACCTCTCCGACGCCGCGCGCTGAGTATCGCGCGTTTCGACTCGCCCACGGCTCGCGGGGCGACCGGGCGGGCTCAGCCCGTCACGCCCTCCTCGGGCGGGATCGCGAAGTTGTCGGAGAACACGCCGTCGGGGTCGACTCGCGCCTTGACCGCCCGCAGTCGCGCGAGGTGCGCGGGCGGGAACGCCTCGCCGATGCGCTCGGGCCGCAGCGTCGAGTCGAAGCTCAGGTAGACGCCGCGGGAGTGCGCCGCGAGCTCGCCCCAGTGCGCGTCGAGCCGCACCGGATCGGCGCCGAACGCGACGGCAGAGAACGCGGCCTGCCGGTGCGCATAAGCGGTGGCATCGTCGGGCACGTCGGCCACCGCACCCCCGACCGACCGGAGCTGGAAGAAGTAAGAGTCGCCGGCATCCAGCATCCCCTCGATGATGGATGCCGCCTCCGGCGTGATCTCGTCGAGCTGCGCCGAGCGCGCCAGGGGCTCGCCCGCGCCGTGCTGCGGACCGATGTCGGCGTTCGTCATGACCTGCGCGTACGAGGTCAGCTGCACCTGCTGGTCGAGCAGCGGCCCGAGCTGTGCGAACGGCTGCAGCAGCGCGACGATGTCGTCGGGCTCGGACCGGTCGACCATGGCCATGACGTGCGCGACCTGCGGTTGCCGGGGGCGGCGCGGCCCCATGATGAGGAAGCTCGTGACCTCGCGGGGCGCCGCCTGCACGATCCGCCCCCAGTTCACGAGGAAGTCGGCGGTGTCGGACGCGTCGAACACCAGCCGCGCGAACCCGAGCGGGCCGACCTCGTCGACCTCGAACTCGAACGACGTCGCGATGCCCATGTTCGCTCCCGCGCCGCGCATCGCCCAGAAGAGCGCGGCGTCGGTCGCGGCATCCACCCGCTCGATCGTGCCGTCGGCGAGCACGACCTCGACCGCGCGCACGTGGTCGATCGTCAGTCCGTGCTCGCGGGCGAGCCAGCCGATGCCGCCCGCGGTGGCCAGGCCGCCGACGCCGACGGCGCCGTAGTCGCCCGAGCTGAGCGCCCAGCCGTGCTCGGCGAGGACGGCGGCGACCTCCATCCAGCGGGCGCCGGGGCCGATGCGCACCAGGCGCCGGGCCTCGTCGATGACCTCGATGTCGTTCAGACGCCGCAGGTCGATGACGATGCCGCCGTCGTTCGTGGAGCGGCCGGAGATGCCATGGCCCCCGCTGCGCACGGCGAGCGGGAGATCGGGATGCCGCCGCGCGAACGCGAGCGCGGCCGCCACCTGCGACGGCGAGTCGGGCTGCAGGACGATGCCGGGCTCGCCGCCGCGCATGTATGTCGACTGCACGTCGGCGTAGTCGAAGTCGCCGGGCTCGACGGCGTGCAGGCCGGCGGGAACGTCGTCGTAGGCGATGCCGGTGCGGCGTGCGGCGAGCGCTGAGGCCGAGCGCGTCGTTGCCGGCGTCGTGCCACGGTCGGCCCGTTCGTGGGCGACGAGCTCGCGCACGGCGGGGGCGATCTCCTCGCCGAACGCCTGGACCGAGCCCGGATCGTCGGCGGCGAGGATGAACGTGCCGATGCCGTCGTCGAGGGTCAGCTGCGCGAGCTGCTCGATCCAGCCGCGAACATCGCCGGACGGTCCGCCGATGTTCAGCAGCCGGCGGATCTCGTGTGGATCGCGCCCGACACCGGCGGCGGCATCGTCGATGCGCGCGTTGCCGGCGGCGAGGTCGCCGGGCTTCAGGTAGCCGTGCGAGGGCAGCCAGCCGTCGGCGAGCCGCCCGGTGAGCGCGAGCATCCGCGGCTTGTACGCACCGAGCCAGATCGGGATGTCGTGCGCCGGCCGCGGGCCGCGCTTCGCCCCGCGCGCCGAGTAGTAGGCGCCCTCATCGAAGACACCGCCGCGGGCCGCGGCATCCCACGTCTGCCGGATCAGTCCGATAGCCTCTTCGAGCGCCGACACGGCCTGGCCGGGGGTCAGCCGGCGCCCGCCCATGGCCTCGATGGCGTCCCAGAACGCGCCCGAGCCCAGGCCGAGGTCGAGGCGTCCGCCGCTGAGCAGGTCGAGGCTGGCCGCCGCGCGTGCGAGCACGAGCGGCGGACGCAGCGGCAGGTTCAGCACGTTGGGGGCGAGATGGATGCTCTCGGTCTGCGCCGCCGCGTACGACAGCAGCGTCCACGTGTCGAGGAACGCCGGCTGGTACGGGTGGTCCTGGAAGGTCACGAGATCGAGACCCGACGCCTCGGCGTGGCGCGCGAGCGCGACCGGCGCCTGCGGCTGCGCGTTCGCGGGGGTGATGAAGACGCCGAAGCGCAGCGGGTGTCCGTAGTCCAAGGTGTTCCTCCGCAGGCGGCAACCCAGGGCGGAGTGGATGTATTCCCGTGCATGGAGTCCCCGGGCCGCTTGCGGTTGCGGGGCGCTGGGCGACGCGACGGCCGGCCGGAGGCTCCTGGGTCGTGCAGTGGCAAGACGAGGGGCCGGACACTCCTGGGGATAAGGACGGCCCGGCTGCTCAGCGAGCCGTGCGGTGGCGAGACGAAGGGCCGGTACTCCCGCGCCCCGCCCGATGCCCGTAGGCTGACGACGATGAGCACCGTGAGCGTCGTCGTCCCGTCGCTGAACGATGCCGACATGCTGCGCGAGTGCCTGCGGCACCTGGCCGCGCAGACGCGGGCGCCCGACGAGATCATCGTCGTCGACAACGGCTCGACCGACGACACCGTCGCCGTCGCGGTCGCGGCAGGAGCACGCGTCGTGTCGGAGCCGCGCCGCGGCGTGCTGCGTGCGACGGCCGCCGGGTTCGATGCCGCGACCGGCGACGTGATCGGGAGGCTGGATGCCGATTCCCGCCCCGATCCGCACTGGACCGCCCGTGTCGCTGCGCGCTTCGACGCCGACGCCGAGCTGGCCGGCCTCACCGGAACCGGAGAGTTCTACGGCGCCGGACGCTTCTGGCGATGGGTCGGCGGGCATGTCTACCTCGGCGGATACTTCTGGTTCATCGGCATCATGGCCGGGCAGCAGCCCGTGTTCGGGTCGAACTTCGCGCTGCGCCGCACGGTGTGGGAGCGCATCCGCGACCGGGTGCATCTCGACGACCCGCACGTGCACGACGACCTCGAGATCACGATGACGCTCGACGCCGACATGCGCGTGGAGTACGACGCCGAGCTGCACGTGGGCGTGTCGGCGCGGCCGTTCCAGAACGTGGCGGGGTTCAAGCGCCGGGCGTCGTGGGCGTTCCACGACATCGCGCTGAACTGGGGCGAGATCGGCTGGTGGGAGCGCCGACGTCGCCGCCGCTGGGCGCTGCGGGCCCGCCGGCGCTCGCGTTCGGTCGTCACGAATGACGGCTCTGGCGCGGAGAGACGGTAGTCCGCGACGACCGAACCTGGGGGTGGATGCCGCGGGCCGCGCGGAAGGCGCGGAAGGCGCGGGCCGCGGCATCCACCCCTCGTTCAACAGTCAGTATCCGCGAGCGTCGGAGCGCGCGGCCTGCAGATACCGACTGCTGAACAAGTGGCTCTCCCGTTCGGCAGTCAGTTTCGGCGACTTCGCCTGCGTCAGGGCTGCAGAAGCTGACTGCCGAACAAACAGGACCGGGCGAGGACGTTGGCCGGGGCCCGGCACGGCGTTCACGCCGCGCACGCGCGGGCCGCGGCATCCGCCCCGCGTCAGCGGCCGGCGGCGAAGAAGTCGGTCATGGCCTCCGCGAGCTGGTGCGGCGCGGTCTCGCAGGGGCTGTGTCCGGCGTCGAGGATGACGAGCCGTCCGCCGAGCCGCTCGGCGAACGCGCGATGCGCGTCGAGCGGCCAGACGTCGTGCCGTCCGGCGACGACGAGGGCCGGGATGCCGCCGGCCCGCACCGCCGGCGCGACGTCGGGCGTGTGCTTCATGAGGCCGAAGATGTCGACCACGCTGTCGACGCGCGTCTTGTCGAACCGTGTGGTCACGAACACGGCGCGGTCGAGCGGCGCCCGGTGCAGGTTGTGCCGCAGCACCCAGACGAACAGGCGTCCGAGAGCGGGCGGCGGCAGCACACCGCTGATCGGCCCGAGCACCTTGAACGCGCGCAGCGCCTGGCCCGCCACCGGCGTCGTCGACAGCAGTGTGAGGCTGCGCACGAGCTCGGGGTGGGTGCCGGCGACGGCGGCGGCGACGGTTCCGGCGAAGGAGTATCCGAGCAGGTGCGCGGGCGCGCCCGCGGCCAGCACCGCCCGCAGATCGTCTTCGAACAGCGCCATCGTGTAGTGCGCGCCAGGCGCTGGGCCGGCGGCGCACGACTCGTACTGGCCCGCCATGTCGAAGGATTCGACACGGAATCCGGATGCCGCGAGCAGCGGCATCACGCGCACGAAGTCCTCCTTCGACCCGGTCATGCCGGGCATGAGCACGACCCGCTCGCCGTCGACCGGCCCCAGCGCGATGCGCGAGAGCGCGCCGCTGGGCGCCGCGAACTCATCGCGCTCGACGCCGGCGGGCAGCACGCTCCAGTCGATCGGCTGCATGTCGGCGTCGCGCGCGGCGGCGACACGCAGCCGGGCGTCGAGGTCGTCCTCGCTGCCGATGGTCACGTCTGCATCCTGCCATCTCGACCGTTCCGCCGCCCGACGGGGCGGGTGTGTCGCGGGCCGGGCCCGCGGCATCCCGACTCGACCGGGCCGGGGCCGCGGCATCCGCCCCTCCCCTGTTCAGCTCGCAGGAGGAAGCGCCGCCACACCCCCACGACACGCCCGGGATCGCGAAACCGTCCTGCGAGGTGAACGCGTCACCCGGTGCTCAGGTGCCCGTCATGCAGCTGCAGCACCCGGTCGGCACGGGCGAGCATCGCCGGGTCGTGCGTCGCGACGACGGCGGCGGTGCCGCGCTCGTGCACGAGGTTCGCGATCAGGGCCATGATCTGCGCTCCGGTCTCGGAGTCGAGCTGGCCGGTCGGCTCATCGGCCAGCAGCACGGACGGCTCGGTCACCAGCGCCCGCGCGATGGCCACACGCTGCTGCTGCCCGCCCGACAGCTCGGACGGACGCTGCGCGGCATGATCGGCGAGCCCCACGGCGGCGAGCGCGTCGGCGACGCGGCGCGTGCGATCGGCGGGATCGGCGCGGCGGATCCGCAGCGGCACCTCGACGTTCTCGGCAGCCGACAGGATCGGCACCAGCCCGAACCCCTGGAAGATGCTCGCGACCTCGGTGCCCAGCATCGAGGAGCCCTCTGATCCGTACAGGTCGACGCCCGCGATCTCCACATGCCCCGCGTCGGGCGCATCGAGCCCGCCGAGCATGGTCAGCAGCGAGCTCTTGCCCGCGCCCGACCGCCCCCGGATCGCGACGAGCTCGCCCGCCGCGACCTCGAGGTCGATTGCGTCGACGGCGGTCAGCGCGCTCGCGGGCGTGCGGTAGGTGCGGGTGAGCCCGGTGGCGCGCAGCGCGGTCATGACGGGTCCTCGGTTTCGGAATCGGGGGTGGATGCCGGGGGCCGGGGTGTCTGCGCGGCATCCGGTCCTTCGTCACGTTGCGCCCGCCGGGCGACCGGGGCGTCCTTATCCCCAGGAGGGACCTGAGCAGGCGCCCCGCTCCCGGGCCGCACCTCGATGCGGTCGGGCTCGAGCGAGAGCCGCACCCGGTCGCGCAGCTCGAGCGCCGAGACGTACTCCGCGGGCAGCTGCATGCGCCCGGCGCGGTCGAGCACGGCGTACTCGGCGGCGACGCGCACCTTCCGTCCGGCCTCGTCGGTGTGCGTCGCACGCAGCGTCTCGGTCGAGGTCCGCCCGTCGCGGATGCGCACGGTGCGGTCGACGTGCTCGGCGACGGCGGCGTCGTGGGTGACGATGAGCGTCGTCGCACCGTGCTCGCGGTTGACCTGCTCCATCGCCGCCAGCACCTCGGCGCTGGTGGCCTCGTCGAGCTCGCCGGTCGGCTCGTCGGCGAGCAGCACGCGCGGCCCGTTGGCCAGCGCGACGGCGATCGCCACGCGCTGCTTCTGCCCGCCCGACAGCTGCGCGGGCCGCTGATCGGCGACCTGCGCCACGCCGAGCTGGTCGAGCAGCGCATCCACCCGCTCCCTCCGCTCGCCGCGCGGAATGACGCCGGCGACGTCCTGTGCCATCGCGACGTTCTCGCGGCCCGAGAGGTACGGCAGCAGGTTGCGCCCGGACTGCTGCCAGACGAACCCCACGACGCCGCGCCGGTAGTCGAGTCGCTCGCGTCCGCGCATGGCGACCAGGTCGTGCCCGGCGACCCGGGCGCGCCCGGCGCTGGGCGTGTCGGACCCCGACAGGATGTTCAGCAGGGTCGACTTGCCCGAGCCCGACGCTCCGATCAGCGCCACCATCTCGCCGGGTTGCACGACCAGGTCGAGGCCCTGCAGCGCCTGCACCTCGACGCCCTGCGCCGTGTAGATGCGCACGAGTCCCTCACACACGATGTCGGGTTCGTCGCTCATGTCTCGATCTCCTCATCGATGCGCCGCAGCGCGATCATCGCGGTCATCCGCGCCGCCACGGCCGCGGCGACGGTCACCGCGATCACGGCGATGAGCAGGTAGCCACCCACCGTCAGCCACGCCAGCCACGGCGGCGCGGTGATCGGCACCGTCGCGGACCCGCCCACGAATCGCGCCAGGTCGACCGCCGGCAGCAGCAGCGGCGGCAGCGCGAAGCCCGCGGCGACCCCGATCGGCAGGGCGAGCAGCAGCGGCGGGGCGACCTCCCACGCGACCAGCGGCAGCTCGCGCCCGCGCGGGTATCCCATCGCCCCCAGCAGCCCGAGCATGCGCCCGCGCACGGGGGCGCCCCGCAGCAGTGTCATCGTCACGGCGAGCACCAGCAGCAGCGTCACGACCGCCAGCGCCGCGACGAGCGACACCCGCACCGCCTGCATCGCGGGGTCGGCGGTCGTCTGCGCGGCGATGTCGGCGGGGTCGATGACCTGGGCGTCGTCACCCAGCAGGGAGCGGAGGGACGCCGCGACCTGCTGCACGTCGGCACCGTCGGCGACGTCGATCAGCACCGTGTCGATGCCCGGCGCGGGCCCGAGAAGGCGCGTGAGATCGTCGCGGCTCACGACCAGCCACCGCCCCTCGGGTGCGAACGCGACGCGCGCGGTGTGCGCGGCCGCCTGCACCTCGACGCCGTGCACCGTCAGCGTGCCGCCGTCGAGCATGTCGGCGAGCGCATCCGAGACCACGGCCGGCACCGGCCCGTCGCCCGCGCCCCCGTCCGCACCAGAGCCCGCCCCCGCACCAGAGCCCCCCGCACCAGAGCCCGCCCCCGCACCGGAGCCCCCCGCACCGGAGGCCGACCCCGCACCGGAGCCTGCCCCCGCACCAGCACCCAGTTCCGCCGGCAGCGGCAGCGCACCGACGACACCCCGTTGCACCGCGGCGAGCTCGCCGGGGTCGACGCCGAAGACCGTGACGGTCACCCAGCGGCCTTTCGCGTGCGCGGGGAGCGAGGCTCCGCCGGTGACGGCGGCCGCGGCATCCACCCCCGTCACCTGCCGCATCGCAGACACCTGATCGTCGTCGAGCGCCGACCCGCTCACGCGCAGGTCGGCGCCCGTCTGCGCACGGGCCGACTGCGTGATCCCCGAGCCGATCGTGGCTATCGCGACCCCCGCGAACAGCGCCGTCGCGACGCACACGAGCGCGGCGAGCACGGTCGCGATCGGCAGCGTGCGGCCCCGGCGGGCGCGCGCGGGACCCACGAGCGCCATCACGCCGCGTCCGCGTGCGACGAGCGCCTCGACGCCGGTGAGCGTCGGCGGCATCAGCCGCAGCACGACGACGCACGCGATGGCGAAGACCGCCAGAGGAACGGCGAGCAGCACCGGCGTCAGTCCCATACCGACCGGTCGGTTCAACGAAACCGCGATCACGGCGACCGCGATCGCGACGATCGCGGCCTCGACGATGAGCCGGCGCCGGCGCGTCGGCCGGTCGGCGACGCCGAGATCGCGCCGCGCGGTCCGGGCGGCGGCGTTGAGCGCGGCCGAGGGCACCGCGATCACCGGCGTCAGCGCGACGATGACCGGAACGAGGGCGGATGCCGCACCCGCCCACCCGATGACGATCGCGGCGAGCACGGCACCCGCTGCGGCGCCGAGCGCACCCAGCACGAGCCCTTCGGCGCCGAGCAGCACGGTCAGCAGCCGCAGCGATGCCCCTCGTGCACGGGCGGCGCGCACGGTACCGACCCGGCGCGACGCCAGCATCCGCCCCGCCATCGCCACCGCGACGACGGCGACGCCGAGAGGTCCGACCGCCGCGAGCGTCGCGACGGCGGCCATCGCGTCGCCGCGCGCAGCGCCGGCCTGCAGCACCTGCGGGGCCGAGCTGCGGAACGTGAGCCCCTGCTCGAACATGCCGGGCCCGCGCACGGAGAATGCCTGCGGAGACGCCGAGAATCCGCGCAGCTGCGCCGCCAGCTCGGCCGCCTGCGCGCCGGTCACGCGGTGGTCGAGCAGCGGCATCCACACCGTCGTCGACGACGCCCCGGCCCACACGTCGATCGCCCCGAGCATGTCGGCCGACGCGTACGCGGTGGCCAGATGCACCGGTTCGCCGCCGCCCTGATCGGCCGACGGGTGCAGCCCCGTCGGGCGCTGCACCCACGCCGGATCCTCGGGATCGACCGCGTCGTACAGCCCGACGAGCCGCACGGTCATCGGCAGGTCGGTGAAGTCGAGCACGCGCTTCTGATCCAGCGGCCAGTCGAGCGCCTGCGACGCCTCTCGCGACAGCACGACCTCGACGACCGGATGCGCGGCGGTCGCGATCTCGGTGGTCCGCGGCATCCTCCCCCTCACGATGCGGATGCGGCCCTCGAGACCCGGATCGAGCGCGACCTCGACCCGGTTCGACGGAGCGGGTACGTGCGGGGTCGGCACCGACGCCTGCCCGTCGAGCACGACGACCACGCCGGGATCGCCCAGCACCGTGCGCAGCGGCAGCGGGAGATCGCGATGGATGCCCGCGACGGTGTCATCGGCGAGGCTCCACGGGTCGCCTCCGACGGTGGAGTCGGGGGATGCCGCCCCCTTCAGCGTCGCCGTCGGGTCGAGCGCGGCGCGGGGCAGGGCGCTCAGCTGCTTCTGCACGGTCGCGGTGCGCGCGTCGTCGAGCAGGGCCGGCACCGCGGCGCCCACGAACGCGATGACGGCGGTGAGCACCACCACGATGAGCGAGACGGCCGGGCTCGTGGCCGCCGAGCGCAGGGCGAGCGAGAGCCCGCGCCGCCCGGTCACGTCACTCCTCCGACCGTCAGCGCGGCGGTCAGCGCCGGCCCCAGCCACAGCGCGACCGCGAGCCCGCCGGCAGCACCCAGCACGAGCGCGAACGCCGCGACGGCGGTGAGCTCGATCGCCGCGGTCGCGTGCTGCCGCGCGGCGGTGAAGCCGAACGAGCGCAGCGGGACGGCCTCGTCGCGGCGCGCGCGCACGACACCCGCCGACACGGCCGCGAACGCGAGCGCCGCCAGGAGCGCGACGAGTCCGATGCCGGCCGCGACGAGTACCAGCACCGGATCGATGACGGCGGCACTGCCGATGGACGCCGCGGTCACGATCTGCACCGGACGCTCGGCGACCGCCCGCAGCGCCGCCGAGGTCGCCGCGACATCGGCGGTGTGCGCCCACAGCTCGCCCGGCGCCGGCACCGATCCGCCCTGCGCGAGCGCACGGTCGACCAGGCCGTTCAGATCGACGGCGACACCGGCGGTCGACCCGATGCCGGCGAGCCCCTCGCGCACGGCCGCGACCCGTCCGTCGACCGCGCGGGCGATCGTGCCGAGCCGGATCGAGATGCCGTCACCCGGGTGCAGTGCGAGCCGGTCGGCCAGCGTGCGGGTCACGACGACCGGCAGCGGCGCATCGAGCCCCTCGCCGACGACCGTGCGCGAGGTGGGCGCGCTGTCAGAGACGACGACCGCGACCGGAGCGCCGACCTCGGCACCCCCGCTGCGCACGGTGACCTGCACGCCGACCCCCGGCTGCACGTCGGCGGCGCTCGCCTCGACCGCGAGCAGGGCGTCGCCGACGGCGACATCGGTGGTCAGGCGGTGGGGCGTGCCGTCGATCGGCACGGCGCCCAGCGGCACCCGGCGCGCGACGCCCGCAGCGTCGACGACCCAGGCCGCGAGGGTCACGGCGGCGTGCGGATGCAGCGCCTTGTCGGTGCCGGCGGCCGCGGCATCCACCTCGAGGTCTCCGTCGAGCGCGAGCGGCGTCGCTCCCTTCAGCCGTGCGGTCGGGATGCCGGTGGCCGCGGCGAGCTCGTCGGGCACGAGCGCGACCAGCTGCGCGTCGGTCTGGCCGACGGTGACCGGGGCGCGCAGCGCGGCGAACACGTCGGCACCGGATCCGTCGGCAGCGGATCCGTCACCGGCGAGCGCCTCGACGGCGGATGGCGAGACCGCCGGACTCGCGCCGTCGACGATCGGCGACACGTCGTACACGCCGCGCACATCGGCGCCCACCACCTGGGCGACCTGCGCGTGCACGGCGTCGTGACTGCGCACCGCGCTGACCGCGGCGAATGTGATCGCGCCCGCGGCGAGCGCCAGGCTGAGCACGCCCGCGACCACGGTCGACGCCTGCCGAGCGATGCGCCGCAGCGCGAGGACGGCGGCCAGTCCCCGTACCGGGCGCGCGAGCCGCTCGCCGACCGCGGCGGCCGGTCCCGCGAGCAGCGCGATGACCAGGGCGGCGACGATGACCACGAGAGCCGGAGCGGCGGCGGCCGCGGCATCCACCCGCCCGTCGAAGGCGAGACCCGCGCTCTGCAGCTGCCATGCCGACAGCCCGGCGACGACGGCGGCGAACAGGGCGGCCACCGCCGTGGCCGCGAGTCCCCGTCGGCTGACGTCGCCCCGGGCCTCCGGCTCGGCGAGCGCGGCGGAGGCGCCCACCGCGACGACGAGCACGAGCGCCGCGACGGCCACAGCGGCCGCCCAGGCGAGCGCGTGGCCGAGCGTGCTGCCCGCGAGCAGACCGATGCCGGTCGCGACGACCGCCGCACCGGCGCAGACCACGGCGGTGACCTCGGTGTCTTCGCGCACGACCTGGCGGGTCGAGGCTCCCCGGGCCGTCAGCAGCCGGATGTCACCCGCGCGCGCCGCGCCGCGCGCACGGGCGAGAACGCCGAGCACGAGAGCGCCCATCACGAGCAGCAGCGCGACGGGCACGGACAGCACGCCGCGCGCGACAGCGGCCGCGCCGCCCGCGCGGGCGAGCGTGGCATCCCACCCTCCGCTGGTGCGCACGCCGACGCCCTCGAGATCGTCGAACGCCGTCGCCAGCCGCCCGATGCCGGTGCGGTAGCCGGCGACCTCTCCCGCCGCGACCGGCCCGGCGGCACTGATGGTCCAGTCGGCGCGGGCGCCGCGGCCGTGCGCGGCGATGAAGCCGGACGAGACCAGCACCGGCCCGACATCGCCGTCCTCGCGGCCGGATGCGACGGACGGATGCCCCGCCCACGCGACGGCGGCCGGGTCGTTCGCGCGCCAGGTTCCGGAGATGGTGACGGGCGCGCCGCCGATCTCGGCGGGGTTCAGGTCGCCGGCGGCGGCGGCAACGGCGACCTCTGCGCCGGAGTCGGCATCGGCATCGGCATCGGCGTTGGCATCGGCGCCGGCGCGCGGCCATGCGCCGGAGTCGAGTGTCGCGACCGTTGCGATGTGGGGGTCGGCCAGCAGCAGCACCTCGCCCTGCGGACTGGGGGCCGTCGACCAGGTGGTGCGGCGCACGGCCACGGCGGTGCCCGCGAAGGCCGCGTCGATGGCGTCGGAGATCGCGGCGTCGGACGCCCCCGCCGGCGCGTCGACCACCATGCTCTGCGCGATCGGATCGGCATCGGCGACGATGCGCGCGGTGCCCGCGTCGATCGTGCGGTCGGCGATCGCGGTGGTGGCAGCGAGCGCCCCTCCGAACACCGCGACGACGATGCCGATGACGGCCGACTGCCCGGCATGCTGCGCGGCTCGTCGTGCGGCGAACAGCATGCACATCCTCCGTCGGGTGAGTCCGATCCAGGCTAACCGCGCGGGCGGGCCGTGGCCAGAGGGGGTCTCAGCCGCAGGGCTCAGCCGGAGGGGCTCAGTCTCTCAGCCCGCGAGGATGCGCTGCTTCTGCGCCTCGAACTCCGCGTCGGTGAGCACCCCGGCGTCGCGCAGCTGGCCCAGCTGGGTGAGCTGCTCGATCATCGAGGCCGTCGATGTGGCGCCGGGAGCGGGAGCCGGCGGGGCCGCGGGCGCGGCAGCCGGCGGGGCGGCAGGCGCGGGCGCGGCCGGCGGCACCGGCGCGGCGGGCGGAGCAGCGGGGGCCTGAGCCTGCGCCTGCGCGACGGCCGCGGCATCCTGCGCCGCCCACTGCTGCTGCTGCCGGCGGTGGGTCGCCCCGATCACACGGGTGGCGACGGCGGCACGTGCCGCGGTGCGGAAGAGGCTCATGACTCGGCTCCTTCTTCGACGGCCGACGAGAGGTCGTCGATGGCGACGCCTCCGCTGAACAGTTCGCTCGCGCCGACGGCCGCCCACGCATCGGCGACGGGTGCCAGGGAGCGGTCCTCGTAGACCACGGCGATAGCGAAGCCGCCCTCCTCGAGGGAAGCTGCGATCTCCGCGCGATCGTCGTCGTCGAGCACGCCCGATTCGGCGCCCGCGAACGGGGCGGCGGCGTCCGCGCCGACCAGCGACGACAGCTCGAGGCGGACGCCGGCACCCGCGGCATCCTTCCCCACGCACTCCAGGTCGAGCACCTCGAGAGCGCCCGCGGCGACGCGCTCGAGCAGGGCGCTCAGGCCACCGGAGGCGTCGGATCCGGCGGGGAACGCGAACACGACGTAGTCGACGGGTCCGGCGAATGCTTCGGTGGCCATGGGCCGTCCTCTCTGGAAACAGTTGCGCTGAGCTTACTGCCGCACCTCAGCCGGCGCGCCAGCAGCCGACGAGGTGGTCGTCGACCATGCCGGTGGCCTGCATCAGCGCGTACATCGTCGTGGGCCCCACGAACCGGAAGCCGCGCCGGCGCAGCTCCTTGCTCAGCGCCGTGGATTCGGGGGTGGATGCCGGGATCTCGGCGAACGCGACGGGCCGCGCGCGGGGGCCGGTCGGGGCGAACGACCACATCAGCTCGTCGAACGCGCCGCCGGGCATGTCGGCGACGAGCCGCGCGTTGCCGATCGTCGCCAGGATCTTCGCCCGGTTGCGGATGATGCCGGTATCGGCCAGGAGCCGCTCGACATCGCCGTCGCCGAACGCCGCGACCGTCGCCGGATCGAAGCCGGCGAACACCTCGCGGAACCGCGGCCGCTTGCGCAGGATCGTGATCCAGCTCAGGCCCGATTGGAAGCCCTCGAGCGACATCTTCTCGAACAGGGCACCGTCGCCGTGCTGCGGCATCCCCCACTCTTCGTCGTGGTACCGGCGATACTCGGCGTCCATGCCGGGCCACACGCAGCGGGCGCGCCCGTCGGCGTCGATCTCGAGGTCGGGGTTCACCCGTTCAGCCTATGCGCGGGGTGCGACACGGTCGCCTCCGCGGCGTGCGCCTCGCTCACCCGCGGTTCAACAGTCACGTTCTGCAGGCCACCGCGTCGCTCGACCGCAGATGCCGACTGCCGAAATCTCACACGCCTGTTCAGCAGTCAGTTCCGACGGCCGTCGCGGCATGTGCGCTGCAAAAACTGACTGCTGAACGGAGCGGGCGACCACCTCCACCCCCCCCGCCCGCTACTTCTTCTGCTTGCGCAGCGCCTTCTCGCTGGTCGGCGCCTTGCCCGAGGCCGCGAGGTCGGCATAGTAGGCGCGGGCCTCGTCCTGCCGGGCCTTCTCGCCGCCCAGCGCGATGGGCGCGCGCACGTGCTCGGCCTCGAAGCCGAAGGCGTCGACGAGGTCCTGCGCGTGCGGACGCAGCCGGGCGCACAGCCGGTCGATGTACCGGGTGACGGATGCCGCGCGCTGGGCCGACAGGCGTCCGTTGATCAGGTACCAGGCCAGGTGCTTCTCGATGAGCCACAGACCGAACAGGTCACGCATCCACGTCAGCACCTGCCGGGTGCCGGCGTCGTCAACACCGGCGACACCCTCGGCGAAGGCCTCCCACTGCAGCAGTTCGCCGTGCGCGCGGGCGGCCTCGATGAGCTCGGCCTGGTGCTCGTTGAACAGCGCGGCCGCGTCGGCGGGAGACAGTTTGGATGCCGGGCGCAGCGCGGTCGCCACGTCGGTGACCATCTGCTCGACGCGGCCGGCCAGCAGCTCGTGCTGCTGCTCGGCACGCAGCCCGAGCTCGACCGAGCGGGCGGTCGAGCCGAAGTCGGCGACCGACTGGCCGAGCCGGCGCAGCCCCGCACCGTGGAAGATCTTGCCCGCGGTCTGCCCGACTGCGTAGCGCGCCAGGGCCGCGGCATCCTTCCCCTTGAACTGCTTCGCGAAGTCGCTGAGCAGCCGCTTGCCGACCAGCTGCAGCAGGATGTTGTTGTCGCCCTCGAAGGTGGCGTACACGTCGAGGTCCTGGTGCAGACCGACCAGTCGGTTCTCGGCCATGAACCCGGCGCCGCCGCAGGCCTCGCGGCACTCCTGCACGGTGTCGAGGGCGTTCCAGGTCGAGAGCGGCTTGAGCGCCGCGGCGAGGGTCTCGAGGTCCTGCCGCTCGTCGGGGGTGTCGTTCGTGCCGCCGAAGACGCCGTCGAACTTCTGCAGCAGCTTGTCGTGCGAGAAGAACTGCGCGTACGTCTGCGCGAGGCGCGGCAGCAGGCGCCGCTGGTGCTTTCCGTAATCGAGCAGCACGACCTCGTCGGTGCCGGTGCCCGAATCGAACTGGCGGCGCTGATTCGCGTACGTGATGGCGATGTACTCGGCCAGGGCTGCGCCGGTGGTGGATGCCCCGTCCAGCGACACCCGGCCCTGAACGAGCGCGCCCAGCATGGTGAAAAAGCGGCGTCCGGGGCTGGGGATCTCGCTCGAGTACGAGCCGTCGGCGGCGACGTCACCGTAGCGGTTGAGCAGGTTCTCGCGCGGGATGCGCACATGGTCGAACGCGAGACGTCCGTTGTCGATGCCGTTCAGGCCGCCCTTGACGCCGTCGTCCTCGCTGCTCACGCCCGGCAGGTTCTGCCCGTTCTCGTCGCGGATCGGGACGAAGAAGCAGTGCACGCCGTAGTTGACGCCGCCGGTGATCAGCTGCGCGAACACGGTCGCCGCACGTCCGTGCAGCGCCGCGTTGCCGAGGAACTCCTTCGTCGCCGCGCGGAACGGGGTGTTCACGACGAACTCCTCGGTCTCGACGTCGTAGGTCGCGGTCGTGCCGATGGCCGCGACATCCGACCCGTGTCCCATCTCGGTCATCGCGAACGCGCCCGGCAGCGTCAGCGTGCGCACGTCGTCGAGCCACTTCTCGTGGTGCTTCGCCGTGCCCAGCTGCTGGATCGCCGAGCCGAACAGTCCCCACTGCACGCCGGCCTTGATCTGCATGCTGGGGTCGGCGAGCACGAGCTCTTCGAACGAGGCGAGGTTGCCGCCGTTGTCGTTCTGCCCGCCCTGCGCGACCGGGTAGGCGCGGCCCGCGGCGCCCGCCGCGACGAAGCGGTGCAGCTGGCCCAGCACACGCTCGCGGTGCTCGGACATCGGCTGCCCCGGGATCTGCCAGAACTCCTCGTCCTTGATCATCTCGCGCGACTCGCGGCGCGCGTCGGCCCAGGTGCCCAGCAGCAGGTCGGTGACCGCCGCGATGTCGATGCGCGGTTCGGACGCGTCGGCGCGCTGCGCCTCGGCGGCGCTGTGCGGTGCGGTCGGAGCGCCGCCGGCGGGGTGGCGCTTGTGGACGGAGGGCTTCTTCGTGCGGACGACGTCGACCATGGGAGACCTTTCCGGAGGGAACAGTGACACGGTAGGTCTTCCACAACGCACCTTCAAACAGGTTGAGGGATGCCACAACCCGGTGCGGCCGCGCGAGGCGCCGGGGTTGTGGCATCCACACACTCGCCGCCCGCGCTCCACGGTGAGCGCGCGGCGGGTGAGCGCGCGGCGGGTGAGCCCGCGGCCTCTCAAGACCGTGAGAGTGCAACTGACGGACGAGAGAGCGGTTATTTCCCTCTCCCTCGTCCGTCAGTTGTACTCTCACCGATCCGGGGGCTGGGCGCTGGCCGATCCGGGGGCTGGGCGCTGGCCGATCCGGGGGCTGTGCGCTGATCGGGTTGAGGGCCGGGCGCTGATCGGGCAGGGGGCGGGAGTGTCGGAGCCCCGGGGCAGGATCGGGGCATGGACGTCACACTGCAGCCGTGGGCTGAGGGCGATCTCCCGCTGCTCGAACGCGCGAACACGCCGGAGATGACGCGCTACATCGGCGGACCCGAACCGCCCGAGAAGCTCGTCGAGCGCAACGAGCGGTACCTGCGCCTCTCGGCGTCGGGCGAGGCCGAGATGTACCGCATCGAGGTCGACGGCGAGCCGGCGGGCGGCATCGGCTTCTGGGTCGTCGACCACGAGGGCACGCCCGCGTACGAGACCGGGTGGAACACGCTGCCCGAGTTCCAGGGGCGCGGAGTCGCACGCGAAGCGCTGCGGCAGTTGATTCCTCGGGTCGTCGCGCGAGGCGACCGCGCGCTGCTCGTGGCGTATCCCGGGCAGGACAATCCGGGCTCGAACGCGTTGTGCCGCGGCGCGGGTTTCAGGCTCACGGGGTCGGGATCCATGCCATGGCGCGGCGGCGAGCTCGCGTACAACGTGTGGGAGCTCGCTCTCTCGGCGCCGTGATGTCGCGGGCTGCGGCATCCAGACGCGCCCGGGTCATCGGCCTGCGAGGGCCCTTCCCACGAAAAGGAAGGCGTGTACGAGACATATTGGACTAAAATGGGCGTCGACGGACTTATTCACATCGAAAAGACCAAATTGATCATGCCAGCCCAGAATTTCACACCAGAGGTTCCGATGAGCGTCTTCAAGGCGAACCCGTCTGCGTTCGCCGAGACCGGCGCCATCGTGACCGTGCACAATCGCCCGCGCCTGCGGGTCGTGCCGTTGCCGGACGACGAACCCGAGCAGTTGGCGGCGATCAAGACGCGTCTGCGCCTGCTGAGCGCGTTGCTCCCCGCTGAGGTCACCGCGGAAGAACGACGCGCCCTCGCCGCTGATCGCGACGCCGACCGGCTGGACGACGCACGGTGAGAGCCATGATCGACACCAGCGTGCTGATCGGCGCGCTACCCGACCAGATCGTGGATGCGATCGAGGACCACGGAGCCTCCCACATCGTGCGCGGCGAGTTGCTTCGCGGTGCAGAGCGCTTCGCCCTGCAGCCGGACGGACGCGAACTGGCGCGCGTGCGGGCCCAGCTGGTCTCCGCCCTCGACGAGTTGCGCGCATTCTGGCGACCGTTCGACGGCGCGGCGTCCACTGCCTACGCGTCGCTGACCGCGACGCCACCGAGCGCGGCGCGGTCCAAGGACGCACTCATCGCGGCGCACGCAGTCAGCCTCGGTGTGCCCTTGATCACCGCCGACCGCGGCTTCACCCGATTCACGGGTCTCGAGATCATCTTCGCGGAGTGATCGGCCCCTACCCCGCTCGGCTCGCACCCCCACCTCTGCCTCAACCGCGAGAGAACACCTGACCGCTGAGAGAACGGATATTCCCCGCACTCTCGGCCGGGAGTTGTTCTCTCACCGAGTCGAGCAGGTTCGGAGTGCTGCGGCATCCACCCGTCATCCGAAGGTCTCGGCGACGAGCTCGCCGAACAGACCCTCGGCGTCGACCGTCGCACCGCGGCGAGCGAACCAGTCGCAGACGTTGACGCAGTCGCGATGCAGCATGTCGAAGCCTTGCGGGTTGGCCGCGAGATCGACGACCTGCGGCAGGTCGATGACGACGACGCGTCCGCGATGCACGAGGAGGTTGTATGCGGAGAGGTCGCCGTGCGCGAAGCCGGCGCGTGCGAGAACCCGCATGATCTCGACGACCTGCGCGAACAGGCCGTCGAGCTCGGTGCTGCGCGCGTGCGACTGCGCCAGCCGGGGAGCGGCGACCGTGCCGTCGCCGATGAACTCCATGAGCACCTCGGTTCCGGTCACCTGTACGGGATAGGGCACCGGCACGCCGAGCTGCCAGAGCTGCGAGAGTGCCTCGAACTCCGCGTACGACCACTGCGCCGCGGCGACAGCACGGCCGTGCGTCGACTTCTTCGCGAGGGCGCGGGCGTCGCGCGTGTTGCGCGTGCGGCGGCCTTCGGTATAGGCCGCCGAGCGTTGGAAGGTGCGGTGGTCATCGTCGCGGTAGCGCTTCGCCGCGAGCACGACCGCGGTCGACGGGTCGTCGGGCACGGCGCGCTCGAGCAGGAAGACATCGCCCTCCTTGCCCGTCTTGAGGATGCCGAGCTCGGTGTCGACGGCGCCGGCCGACGTCACGACCCAGGCGGGTCTCGGCTCGGGGCCGCGTTCGGTGGGGAGTGCTTCGGGCCATGTGGTCCAGCGCTGCCCGTCGCCGAGCGACACGTCGGCGAAGGTGAGATCGAGGTCGTCGAAAGAAGAAGTCACAGGTGGTTGCTCCAAGAGGCGGAGGCCACCGCGGGTGGCCTCTAGGGATGAAGGTCGGCGAAGGGCGCGACGAAGACGGTGTCCATGTTCACGGCTCCTTCCCTCACATCCCGGGCGCTTCCCGGTGCCGACGAGCTTACTGCAGCCGTGGCGTCGGGAACAGTGCGGGATGCCGCGGCCCGCGGCATCCCGCCCGCCCGATCACCGCGAGAATCTGGCACTGTTGCGCACTGCGGCGCCGGAGAGTGCGCAACGGCGACAGATCCGCCCAGGGGGAGCTCGCCCCGCCCCTCAGAACAGCCCGGTGATGCGGCCGTCGGCGTCGACGTCGATGGATGCCGCAGCCGGCCGCGCCGGCAGGCCGGGCATGGTCATCATGTTGCCGCAGATCATGACGATGAACCGCGCCCCGGCGGCCAGGCGCACCTCGCGCACGTTGACGGTGTGGCCCTCGGGCGCGCCCAGCGCCGTCGGGTCGGTCGAGAAAGAGTACTGCGTCTTGGCGACGCACACCGGCAGGTCGCCGTATCCGTCATCCTGCAGCCGCTGGATCTGCGCGCGCACGGCCGCGTCGGCCGTGATGTCCGCCGCGCCGTAGACCCGGGTCGCGAGGGCGGTCATCTTGTCCCACAGCGTCGCCTCGAGCGGATACGTGTACGTGGGCTCGACCGGCTCAGGCGGGCAGGCGTCGATCACCGCACGGGCGAGGTCTTCGGCGCCCGCTCCCCCGTCGGCGAAGTGGGTGGCGACCGACATCCGCACGCCCAACCGGTCGCACGCCGCCTGCAGCGCGGCGATCTCGGCGCGACTGTCTTCCGCGCGGTGGTTGACCGCGACCACGGCGGGCAGAGAGAGCACTTCCCGCACGATGTGCAGGTGCCGCTCGAGGTTCACGACCCCGCGCTCGAGGGCGGCGACGTCTTCGCGGGGCAGGTCCGCGACATCCACCCCTCCCTGATATTTGAGCGAGCGCACCGTCACGACCACGACGGCCATCGAGGGGCGCAGCCCGGTCGTGCGGCACAGGATGTCGACGAACTTCTCTCCGCCGAGATCGGCCCCGAAGCCCGCCTCGGTGATGACGTAATCGGCCAGGCGCAGCGCCGAACTCGTCGCGAGATACGAGTTGCAGCCGTGCGCGATGTTGGCGAACGGCCCGCCGTGCACGAAGGCGGGCGTGTGCTCCATCGTCTGCACGAGGTTCGGGGCCAGCGCGTCGCGCAGCAGGGCGGTCATGGCTCCGTGCGCGTCGAGATCGCGAGCGCGCACCGGGGTGCGATCGCGCGTCTGCGCGACGACGATGTCGCCGAGGCGCTGCTTGAGGTCGTCGAGGCTCGTCGCGAGGCAGAAGATCGCCATGACCTCGCTGGCCACGACGATGTCGAACCCCGACTCGCGCGGATAGCCGTTGCCCGGCCCGCCGAGTCCGACCACGATGTCGCGCAGCGCCCGATCGTTGACATCGAGCGCCCGACGCCAGGTGATGCGCCGCACGTCGATGCCCAGCGGGTTGCCGTGGTGGATGTGGTTGTCGACGAGCGCGGCCAGCAGGTTCGCCGCCGCCGCGATGGCCGCGAAATCGCCGGTGAAGTGCAGGTTGATGTCTTCCATGGGCACGACCTGGGCGTATCCGCCGCCGCACGCGCCGCCCTTCATACCGAACACCGGGCCCTGCGCCGGCTCGCGCAGGCAGATCATCGCCTTCTCGCCGAGCCGGGTCAGCGCGTCGCCGAGCCCGACGACGGTCGTGCTCTTGCCTTCGCCGGCCGGCGTGGGCGAGGTGCCGGTCATGAGGATGAGCCGCCCCTGCGGGCGGGCGGCGAGTGTGCGCAGGTAGGGCAGGGCGATCTTCGCCTTGGTCGTGCCGTACGGGATGACGGCGTCGGGCGGGATCCCGAGCCCCTCCGCGATCTCGCCGATCGGACGCAGCTGCGCCGCCTGTGCGATCTCGATGTTGCTCAGGCCCATGGTCGACCCCCTCGTCGGGCCGCTTCGTGGGCGGCCTGCGCCCAGCCTAGGCAGTCGCGGGGAGCTGTGGGAGGGGGTGGATGCCGCGGCCCGGTGCGACCTCGCGAGATTCGGTGCGACCTCGCGAGATTCGGTGCGACCTCGCGAGATTCGGTGCGACCTCGCGAGAATCGGAGCGACCTCGCGAGAAACCGTGCGACCTCGCGGGAGGGGCGATGCCGAGGGGGCGGGCGAGGCGCGGCTCAGAACAGGTGGGCGTAGCCCATCTCGACGAGGTTGTCGTGGGAGATGCGCAGAGACTCGAGGACGTCGCGGCCGTAGAGCTGGTCCTGCTCGACCAGCAGATACTCCGCATCGCTGTCGAGCGACGTCTCGATGATCGCCGGGAAGTCGAGGTTGCCCTCGCCCACCTCGCCGAACTGCACGACGCCCGTGAACGCCTCCATGAAGCCCTTGTGGTCGCCGGCCTCCAGCGAGGCGAACGCGTCTTCCGGCATCCTTCCGATGCGATAGTCCTTCAGGTGCACCATGCGCACGCGATCGCTGTACTGCCGGATGACGCTGACGGGGTCTTTGCCCCCGCGCTGGATCCAGTGCACGTCGAGTTCGAGACCGACATGCGGCGAGCGCTCCGCGATGATGTCCAGCAGCAGCCGCCCGTCGTACTTCGCGAACTCGATGTGGTGGTTGTGGTAGTACAGCCCGATGCCGTCGTCGGCCAGCCGCTTCGCGTACTCCTCGACGTCGTCGCAGAAGGCGAGCACCCGCTCGAGCGACCGCATGGCGTCGAACGGCAGCATCCCGATCCGCAGCATCCGCGCGCCGAGCCGATGCGCGTCGGCGACGAGCTTGTCGTAGTCGTCGACGAGCGCATCGACGGCCACCCCGCCGCCGCCGCGCAGGTTCGTCGAGAGCGAGGCGATGTCCATGCCGAGCTCATCACGGGCGGCCTCGAGCTGCTCGACGTTCTCGGCGCTCATCGGGATCTGCGAGATCTCCACCGCGTGGTAGCCGAGCTCGGTGATCGCACGCAGCGTCTCGTACGCTCCGCGCTGCACGAAGCTCTCCTTGAGCATCATCGCCTGAACGCCGATCTTGGCCACGTGTGTCTCCTTCGTCATGCGCGCCCCGTCATCGGGACGACGTCGTCAGTCTGCCAGGGTTCACACCGTTTGGCAACCGTATGCCGTGAACATCACTCAGAGCCGAATCATGCGGAACATTACAGGGCAAAGACAGGATGACAATCGCTTGCCAAATCGATCGAAAGACCGTAGCATCGACATCGTGGGTCGACGGCCGACCCGCGAAAGGTGGTGCAGGCGATGACGAGCCCGGCTGCGACGTGGACGCTCTCCGGCTTCGGCGACGAGATCGACCCCGACCCGCGCATCCAGATCGCGGTGCTGCAGGCACTCGGGGCGGCCCACATCGAGGTGCGCAGCGCCTGGGGCGTGAACGTCGTCGACCTCGATGCAGACCGGACCGCACAGCTCGCCGGACTCCTCGACGGCGCGGGGATGGGCGTCTCGGCCGTCGCATCGCCCATCGGCAAGGTCGACGTGTCCGAGCCCGTGGAGCACGAGGTCGCACGACTGCGCCGCGTCATCCACGTCGCGCACGCTCTCCGTGCGCGCTACATCCGCGTCTTCTCGTTCTTCCGCGGTGAGGGCATCCCCGTCGAGGCGATCCGCGACGACGTCCTGACCCGCATGCGCGCGCTCGCCGACGAAGCCGAGCGCGCGGATGTGGTCCTTCTGCACGAGAATGAGAAGGACATCTACGGCGACATCCCGCAGCGCGTCGCCGACATCGTCGAGTCGGTCGGCTCACCTGCGCTCCGCGTCGCCTGGGACAGTGCCAACTTCGTTCAGGTGGGGGTCGCCCGGCCGCACGATGAGGGCTACCCGCTGCTGCGCGAGCACCTCGAGTACCTGCAGGTGAAGGATGCCGTGGCCCCCACCGGTGCGGTCGTGCCGGCCGGTCAGGGCGACGGCCAGGTCGCCGCGACGATCGCGGCGCTGCGCGACGACGGATACACCGGCTTCGCCTCGCTCGAACCGCACCTCGACGAGGCCTTCACCCTCGGCGGATTCTCCGGGCCCGTCGCCTTCGGGCAGGCCGCGCGCGCCTTCGCGCGGCTGCTCGCCGACGCGGATGTCGCGACCCGATGACCGTCCGCGCAGCCGTCATCGGGTGCGGCGATGTCTCCACGGTCCACCTGGACGCGATCGCGGGCCTGGCCGACGCCGAGCTCGTCGCCGTCTGCGACACCGATGAGGAGAGGGTGGATGCCGCATCCCGCCGCCACGGCGTCGCCGGGTTCACCGACCACCTCGAGCTGATCGACCGCGTGCGCCCCGACGTCGTGCACGTCTGCACGCCGCACGCCAGCCATGCGCAGATCGCGATCGACGCGCTGGAGCGCGACGTGCACACCATCATCGAGAAGCCCGTGGCCCGCGATCCGCACCAGGCCGCCGAGCTCGTGTCGGTCGCCGAGCGCTCGGCGGCGAAGAGCGCCGTCTGCTTCCAGAACCGGTACAACGCGCCGGTCACCGCCGCCCGCGAGCTGCTGCGCTCGGGCCGGGTCGGTCGGGTGCTCGGAGCCTCGGGCTCGGTGATCTGGCACCGCACACCCGAGTACTACGCCGCGGCGCCGTGGCGCGGCACCTGGGCCGGGGGCGGCGGCGGGCTGCTCATGAACCAGGCCATCCACACGCTCGATCTGCTGCGCTGGCTCGTCGGGCCCGTCGTCTCGGTCGCCGGATCGGCCGCGCGCCGCGCTCTGCCGATCGAGGTCGAAGACACCGCCGAGATGACGCTCACGCACCGCCGCGGCGTGCGCAGCGTCTTCTACGCGACCGTCGCACACGCCGCCAACGAACCGGTCACCGTCGACATCGTCGCCGAGAACGCCCACCTGCACCTGCAGGGCGATCTCGAGATCGTCTTCGCGGACGGCAGCGTCGAACACGTCGCCGACGAGCTCACCGCCACCGGCGAGCGCGCCTACTGGGGCGTCTCGCACGCCCGCCTCATCGCCGACTTCTACCGCCGCCTGCCCGATCCCGAACCCTTCTGGATCAGCCCGGCCGTCGGCGCCGAGATCGTCGGGATGATCCACGACGTCTACGCGACGTCGTTCCCCGAGGCCCTGGCATCCCTCACCCCCGACAGCGCACTGAAACGGAGCACCATCGCATGACCACCTCCCCCGTCCGCCTCGGCATCATCGGCCTGGGTGCCCAAGGCTCCATGTACGCGAAGATGCTCACCGACGGTGCGATCCCGAACATGACGCTCGGTGCGATCGCCGACATCGATGACGCCAAGAAGCAGAAGGCCGCCGAGCTGTATCCCGAGGTGCCGTTCTTCGACGACCACCTGTCGCTGATCGAGTCCGGAACCGTCGACGCCGTCGTCACCACCGTCCCCCACTACCTGCATCCGCAGATGGGGATCGACGCGCTCAGCCGCGGCATCCACGCCCTCGTCGAGAAGCCGGCCGGCGTCTACACCGCACAGGTGCGCGAACTGCTCGACTACGCCGCGTCGAAGCCCGAACTGAGCTTCGCGATCATGTTCAACCAGCGCAACAACCCGCTCTACCGCCGGCTGAAGGAGATCGTCGACGCCGGTGAGATCGGCGCGATCCGGCGGACGAACTGGATCATCACCACCTGGTGGCGGCCGCAGGGCTACTACGACCAGAGCGCCTGGCGCGCCACCTGGGGCGGCGAGGGCGGCGGCGTGCTCGTCAACCAGGCACCGCACCAGCTCGATCTCTGGCAGTGGATCTGCGGCGTGCCGAAGTCGGTCTACGCGAAGGTCGCGTACGGGTTCCGTCGCGACATCGCCGTCGAGGACGAGGTCACGGCCGTCGTCGACTACGGCGACGGCGCGACCGGCACCTTCATCACGGCCACCCACGATCTCGTCGGCACCGACCGGTTCGAGATCCTCGGCGAGCAGGGCAAGATCGTCGTCGAGGGCAGCAAGACCGCGACCGTCACCCGGCTCATCAAGCCCGAGCGCGAGCTCAGCGACGCGATGAAGGCGGAGGACGTGGTGAAGCTGTTCATGGGAGAGATCGACCCGGCCGAGCTGTACACGACCGAGACCATCGAGTTCGACTCGGCCTGGGGACAGCAGCACGCGGGCGTGCTGGAGAACTTCGCGGCCAACATCATCGACGGCACGCCGCTGCTCGCCCCCGGCGCCGACGGCATCAACGGGGTGCGGCTGGCCAATGCCATCCACCTGTCCAGCTGGACCGGGCGCGAGGTGCCCCTCGACTTCGACGAGGACGAGTACCTGCGCGAGCTGAACGCGCGGATCCGCGCCGAGGGCCAGTTCGCCGAGCAGCACTGAGTCACGAGGAGCGCATCATGGAGCAGCCCGCACTGGAGTCGCGTCACGCGGCGATCATCGAGGTCGACGGGTTGCGCTTCCGCGACCTCGACGGCGACGGCCGGCTCACGCCGTACGAGGACTGGCGGCTCACGCCCCGCGAGCGTGCGGAGGACCTGCGCGACCGTCTCGACCTCGCCCAGAAGGCCGGCCTGATGATCATCGGCTCGCACTACATGGCCGGGTCGGCGTGGGTGGGCGATGACGGCGGGTTCCCCACGGGGCGCCCGTCGTTCAGCGCGGCGCCCCGGCTCGACCCGACCGGCACCCACCTGCGTGAGGAGGACGGCTACTCCACGCGGCAGCCGATCACCGGCGCACCGCTGGATCGCCCCAAGCTCTATGCGTCGAGTGCGCGCGGTGCGATCGCAGAGCGTCACCAGCGCCGGCTCATCGTGCGCGACAACGCGCCGGCACGCGAGCTGGCGGTGTGGGCGAACGCCCTGCAGGAGCTGGCCGAGCAGACCGCCTTCGGCATTCCCGTCGTGCTCGCCTCCAACCCCCGCAACCACGTCACGGCCGGTGCGACACTCGGCGTCGGCGAGGGCGGCGGCGTGTTCTCGGAGTGGCCCGGCGAACTCGGGCTCGCCGCGATCGGCGATGAGCGACTCGTCGGCCGCTTCGCCCAGATCGCCCGCCGCGAATGGCGGGCCGCGGGACTGCACAAGATGTACGGCTACATGGCCGACGTGCCCAGCGAACCGCGGTGGAGCCGTTTCAACGGCACGCTGGGAGAAGACCCGCAGGTCGTCTCACGTCTCATCGCCACCCTCGTGCGCGGTTTCCAGGGCGAGGCCCTCGGTGCGGACTCGATCGCCCTCACCGTCAAGCACTTCCCCGGTGGCGGCGTGCGCACCGAGGGTCACGACCCGCACTTCCCCTGGGGGCAGGACAACGACTACCCCACTCCGGGGAGCCTCGAGAAGTACCAGCTGCCGCCGTTCCGTGCGGCCGTCGAGGCCGGCGTCTCGTCGATCATGCCGTACTACTCGAAGCCCGTGAACACCTCGGCCGACGAACTTCCCGCAGACCTGCACGGCGACGACGCGCAGTTCGAGGAGGTCGCCTTCGCGTACAACTCCGCGTTCCTGCGAGGGCTGCTGCGCGACCGTCTCGGCTTCACCGGCCACGTCAACAGCGACTCGGGCGTGCTCGAGGGAATGGCGTACGGCGTCGAGCAGCTGACGCCCGCGGAGCGCGTCGCGAAGGCCGTGCGCGCCGGCACCGACGTGTTCAGCGACGTCACCGACCCGTCCGACGTGATCGCGGCGGTGCGCACCGGCGCCCTCGCCGAGAGCGAGCTCGACCGGTCGATCACCCTGCTGCTCGAGGAGATGTTCGCGCTCGGCCTGTTCGAGAACCCCTACGTCGACCCCGACGCGGCAGCCGCCGTGGCCGCCGACGCGGACACCCGCGCGGAGGCCGAGGCCGCCCAGCGGCGCAGCGTGACCCTGCTGCGCAACGCATCGACCGCCGATCGCGGTGCGCCTCTGCTGCCGCTGGCGCCCGATCGCCGCGTGTACATCGAGGTCTTCGCCCGCGAAGAGGCGGCCGCGCTCACGCAGTCGCTGCGGCACGCCCTCGCCACCCATGTCACGGTGGTCGACGACCCCTCCGAGGCCGACGCCGCGGTGGTCTGGGTGCGCCCGATCATCTCGCTGTTCGGCGGTGACGATGTCGCCGACCGGCCGCTGAGCGTCACGCTCGCCGATCGCGGCATCGACGTCGAGCGCATCCGGGCGATCGAGAGGGCCGTGCCCACGGCGCTCGTGGTGAACTTCCTGAATCCGTGGGTGATCTCCGACGTCGAGCCCGACGCCGCCGCGGTCGTCGCGACGTACGACGTGTCGCCGGCGAACCTCGCCGACGTGCTGGCGGGATCTGACGCGCCGGGCGGACGTCTGCCGCTCACGGTGCCGCGCAGCCCCGAGGCCGTCGCCGGCTCGCCCCGCGACGTGCCGGGCATGTTCTGCGGCCCCGATTACCCGTATGTGGATGCCGCGGGCTCGGTGTACACGGTCGGCTTCGGTCTGTCGTACTGAGCGTCGGTCGGCTTCGGTCTGTCGTACTGATCCGTCGGTCTGCCCTCGGGCGCGGCGTCGTCCGCCGAGGGCACCCGCACGCGGTGCGGGCTGCGGCGTCGGCCGCACGCGCTGCAGGTGCGGGCGCGGCGTCGTCCGCCCCGGCGGGCCGCGGGCCGCGGCATCCATCCCAGTCCCGGCACAAAGCGCCGAAACAGGGGAATCCCGCCGAGACCGCGGGCGACGCCCTGGGTCTCGGCGGGAATCCCCGGCCTCGCGGTGCCCGCGAACTCAGCGCGAGGCGGCGAGCTCCTGACGCTCTTCGCGCCGGAGCGCCTGGGCGTCCGGGTCCGGGACCGGAGACGCCAGGAGCAGCCGCTGCGTGTACGGGTGCTCCGGACGCTCGGTCACCTGTCGTGCATCGCCGTACTCGACGATCTCGCCGTGATAGAGCACCGCCACACGGTGGCTCAGATGCCGTACGACGTCGAGGTCGTGCGAGATGAACAGGTAGGAGACCCCGGTCTCGCGTTGAATCTGCAGCAGCAGGTCGAGCACGGTCGCCTGCGTCGTCAGGTCGAGGGCCGAGACCGGCTCGTCGCACACGATGAGCTTCGGTGAGAGTGCGAGGGCCCGCGCGATGGCGACGCGCTGGCGCTGGCCGCCGGAGAACTCGCGCGGCTGACGCTGCAGGGCGTCGGAGGGCAGGTTCACGTGGTCGAGCAGCTCTTTCACGCGCGCCCGCGACTGCTTCGCGCCGATGCCCTGCACGCCGAGCGGTTCGGCGAGGATGTCGCCGATCTGCATGGCGGGGTTCAGCGACGTGTAGGGGTCTTGGAAGACCACCTGCAGATCGCGCCCGAGCTTCTGCCGCTGCCGGCGGTTCGCGTGGCTGATGTCGGCGCCGTCGAACGTGATCGTTCCGTCGCTGACGGGCGCGAGACCGAGGACGGCGCGTCCGAGCGTCGTCTTGCCCGATCCCGACTCTCCGACGAGGCCCACGGTCTCACCGGCGCCGATCTCGAGCGACACGCCCTTCAGCACCCGGAAGGGCTTCGCCCGGAACCCCTTGGCCGGGTACTCGACGACGAGGTCGCGCACCCGGAGCAGCTCGCTGGTCATGATCCCTCTCCCCCCTCGGGAACGGTCAGCATCGTCATCGGCTCCTTGCCGACGAGCATCGATCCGAGCAGCCGCTTCGTGTACGGCTCTTCGGTGTAGTGCAGCACCTCGCGAAGCTCGCCGCCCTCGACGATGCGCCCCTGCTGCATGACGATGACCCGGTCACACAGGTCGGCGACGACGCCGAAGTTGTGCGTCACGAGGATGACGCCCACGCCGAGCCGCTTCTGCAGATCGCGCAGCAGATCGAGGACATCCGCCTGCACCGTGACATCGAGCGCGGTCGTCGGCTCGTCGGCGATGATCAGGTCGGGCTCGCAGCTGATCGCACCCGCGATCAGCACGCGCTGCGCCATGCCGCCCGACACCTCGTGCGGATACGCCCGGAACGTGCGCTCCGGGTCGGTGATGCCGACGTCGCGCAGCAGCTGCAGGGCGCGTCGCCTGGCCTCGGCCTTGGAGATGCCCAGCGTGCGCACCATCGGTGCCACCAGCTGCGAGCCGATCCGGTAGGCCGGGTCGAGGTTCGACATGGGCTCCTGGGGAATGTACGAGATGCGCTTGCCGCGCAGCTTCGCGAGCCGCGACTGACTCACCGTGGTCTCACCCGGAGCGACCGTGTACTGGCCGTCGAACTCGATGCTGCCGCCGAGGATCCGCGCTTCGGCCGGCAGCAGACCGAGGATCGAGAAGGCCGTCTGCGACTTGCCCGAGCCGGACTCGCCGACGATCCCGAGCACTTCGCCGCGATCGACGGTGAACGACACGTCGTTGACGACGCGCTTGATCGCCCCGCCGCGCTGCGGGTAGCCGACGGCGAGGTTCTCCACCGCCAGCAGGTGCTCCTCATCGGAGTCGGCGGGGATCACGACGCGGTTGGTGGACGCCAGCGCGATCGTGGGCACCGCCTTCGACCGGGGCACCTTCTCGCGGTCCTCGAGGGCATCGCGGATCGCGTTGCCCAGCAGCACGAGCGCCCCGATGGTGATGCCGATCGCGGCCACGGGCCACACCAGCAGCATCGGCGCGAGGTACACATTCGTGAACCCCTCGCTGACCATCACACCCCAGGTCGCCACCGCGGGATCGCCGAGTCCGAGGAACTCCAGTCCGGATTGGATGCTGATCGCGATGCCGCACACGATCGCGGTCTGGATGATGATCGGGGCGCGGACCACGGCGAAGATGTGCCGCGAGATGATGCGGGCGTCGCTCAGTCCCGACACGCGCGCCGCGTCGACGTACAGCTCGTTGCGCACGGACTGGACCGCGGTGCGGGTCAGTCGGAAATAGCCGGGGCTGATGAGGATGCCGAACGCGATCATCGAGATCCAGACGCTCGGCCCGAACGCGGCGCGGATGGTCAGCAGCAGGATGATGCCGGGCACCGCCATGAACATGTTCACGATCCAGCCGGCGACCGAGTCGAACCAGCCCGAGTAGTACCCTGCGATCAGACCGGACGGCAGTCCGAGCGCGATGGCGACGGCCGCACACAGCAGGGCGGCCAGCAGCGTCGTCTGGGTGGCCAGCACGAGCCGGCTGAAGGTGTCGCGACCGGCGCTGTCGGTCCCCAGGATGTTCGTCGCATCGGGACCGGCCAGCGTCTTGGCGATGTCGGCGTGATTCGCATCGAACGGGGCGATCCACTGCGCACACACCGCGACGACCAGCAGGACCGCGAGGATGATGAGGGCGGTCAGGCCGAGCGGGTTGCGCAGCACGCGCTTGACCACGTGCGTGCGCGAGACCTGGTCGGGCGCGGGAGCCTCGACTTCGAAGGCGGTTTCCTGACTCATGAGACACGCACCTTGGGGTTCAGCCACCCGTTCGCGAGATCCACGAGCAGGTTGACGATGATGACGATGACGACGGTGTAGACGACCACACCCATGACGAGCGGGGTGTCGCCGAGCGTCGTCGACTGCACGGCGAGCGCGCCCATGCCCGGGAGGGCGAAGATCTGCTCGATGATGACGACCCCGCCGAGCATGCCGATGAAGTGCAGGCTGAGTACCGTCAGCCCCGCCGGCGCGGCGCTGCGCATGACGTGTTTGAAGAGGATGACCGGCTCGGGGGTGCCACGGCTGCGCAGAGTGCGCACGTAGTCGCGCTCGAGCTCGCCGATGACGGCGCTGCGGATCTGCTGCGCGGTGCTGGTGAGCCCGTTGATGACGAGCGCGATGACGGGCAGGGCGAGCGAGGCGATCCACGCGGCGCCGCCGGCGCCCGGCGCGATGCTGCTCGTGGCGGGGAACCAGCCGAGACCGATCGCGAAGACGGTGACGAGGATGATGGCGAAGACGAACTCGGGGATCGCCTGCCCGACGACCGCGCCGGTCTGCAGCAGCCGGTCGACCCCGCCGCGCTTGACCGCCGCGGCGATGCCGAATCCGGAGGCGAGGATCGCGATCCCGATCGTGGCCGTGACGATGAGCGCGAGCGTCACCGGGAGCCGGCTGAGCAGCGACTGGGTGACGGGCTCGTTCGTGAACCAGGAGGTGCCGAGGTCGCCGTGCAGTGCGCCGCCGAACCAGTTCAGCATGCGCACGATGAGCGGCTGGTCGAGCCCCAGCTCGTGCTCCTTCGCCGCGATCTGGTCGGAGGTGGCGAACTCACCGAGGATGTTCTGCGCGATGTTCGACCCCGAGTAGTACAGGAGGAAGAACGTGACGCAGCAGAGCGCGACGAGGACGGTCACCCCCGATACGAGGCGCCGGATGATGAAGATGAGCATGATGTCAATCCGTGGGGTGGGGGTGCGGGGGAGCCGTGCTCCCCCGCACCGTGGTCAGGATGCCGGCGAGTAGTTGTAGAGGTTCGGCACGGCCTGCTGGATCTGCACCTCGACCTTGACCTTCTTGGCGTTGGTGAAGTACTGCTGGTTCACGCGGAACCAGGGCGCGAACCACGCGTTGTCGGTCACGTACTGATTGACCTTCTTGGCGAGCTCGCCGGCCTTGTCGCCGCCGGTCTGCACGGCGTCGATGTCGGCCTGCAGCTCGTCGCTCGTGGTGTGGAACGGGTTGTACGCGGCATCCGTCGTGATCATCTGCCGGATCGCCACCCACGGCTCGCCCTGGAAGATCTGGAACCACGCCAGCGGGAACTTGCCGGCGATGATGTCGCTCACGTAGCTCGTCTGCGGGACCGAGCTCAGCTTGATCGTGATGCCGACGTCGGCGAGCTGCTGCTTGACCACGGCCATGATGCTCTCGGTGCCGGGCAGAAGGGGCACGTTCATCGAGAAGCCGTCGGGGTAACCCGCCTCGCTGAGCAGCTGCTTGGCCTTCGCCGGGTCGTACGGGTAGGCGTCGTCGAGCGCCGGGATGTAGGCATCGTTCGACTTCCCGAACACCTGCGAGGTGACCTCGCCCTCACCGCCCATGACCTCTTTGAGCATGGTCTTGCGGTCGAACGCGTAGTTGATGGCCTGGCGCACCTTGACGTCCTTGAGCGCCGGCACGATCTTGCCGTCACGATCGAACAGCAGCAGACCCGACCAGTCGTTGGTCCACTTGGTCTGGGTGAGCCCCGCCTGCTCCGCCTTCGGAGCCGTCTTGGGATCGAGCAGCACGGCGTCGACCTGGCCCGACACGATGGCGTTCAACCGCGCGGTGACGTCGGGGAGGATCTTGACGACGACCTTGTCGTACTTCTGCAGATCCTTGTTCCAGTACTTCGGGTTCTTCGTGAACGTGAACTGCGAACCGTTGACGCTCGCCGCCTTGTCGAGCACGTAGGGGCCGCTGCCGACCGGATCGGTCTTGATGGCCTCGGTGCCGAGCGCCTTCGGGCTGCCCATGAAGCCTGCGGCCTGGCTCAGGTAGTAGAGCATGGCCGGGTCCGCCTCGGTGAGGTCGACGCGGACCGTGTCGTCGTCGACGACCTGGACGTCCTTGATGGACTTCGCCTCGTTGGCGTCGGGGCCGTTCGCGGACTTGAAGTGGTCGAGGTTCGCCTTGGCCGCCGCCGCGTCGAACTTCGCCCCGTCGGTGAAGGTGACGTCGTCGCGCAGGTCGAGGGTCAGCTGCGTCTGGTCGTCGTTGTACTCCCACTTGGTGGCGAGCATCGGCGCCAGCGTGCCGTCGGGCTCACGCAGGATCAGCGTGTCGTAGGCCGCCTGATACGTCGGCATGAGATGCCCGAGGTGGGCCTGGGCGGGGTCGAACGAGGTGACATTGCTCAGCGAGCCGAGTGTCAGGGTCTTCCCCGCGGTCGTGCCGCCGGTCGCGGCGCCACCGCCGCCGGCGCAACCGGCGAGCGCGACGGTCGCCGCTGTCAGGACGGCGATACCCGCCGCCAGTGGACGAAACTTCATCGTGTCTTCTCCTTCGGGTGCTCCACACTGAGTGTCAATCGGTTGCCAGACAGTCCCGGAAACCCGCTCGACATCGGCAACTATAGGGCACCCGTCACCGCATGGCAACCGATTGTCAAAATCGTTACCTTTGTGACCGGTCCCACGGCGCGGGCCCCGTCACTCCCGGGGCGCGGGCCGCATCACTCCCGGGGCGTGGAACATGCGCGGCGGCGAGCGCCGGCGCGCGGAATGCGCCCGGCGCCGACACGACGCCGCGCAGATGTCAGACGGCGGCAGAGCCCGTCGAGCCGCGCACGATCAGGCGGGTCGGCAGCGGCTCGAGATCGCAGTCCGCGTCGTCCTCCGCGAGCAGCCGCTCGACGGCCTGCCGCCCGGCGGCCATCAGATCGGTCCCCACCGTGGTGAGCGTGGGCGAGATCAGCTCGCTGCCGAAGATGTCGTCGAAGCCCACGACGCTCAGTCGATCGGGGACCGGGATGCCGGCGGCCGCGGCCTCCTGCATGAGCCCGAGGGCCATCAGGTCGTTGTACGCGATCACGGCCGTCACCCGTGATGCGCTCACGCGCCGCAGCGCCTCGCGCCCGCCGGTGATCGTGGGCGCATTCGGGCCGATCTCGACGATCGCCATGTCGCGCGCCTCGGCCGCCGCCAGGATGCTCGACCAGCGACGTGCGCTGATCCACGACGTGTCGGGACCGGCGAGGAACGCGACCGAGCGGTGCCCGAGCGATGCCAGGTGGTCGATCAGCTCGACCACGCCGGCGTCGATGTCGGGGAGCACGCTGTCGACGCCGTCGACGGCACGATTGATGAGGATGACGGGCTTGCGGCCGGCGAGTTCGGTGATGCGTCCCGCGGCCAGGCGCGTGGTGGCCAGCACGAGCGCGTCGACGCTCGGCAGCAGTCGCTCGATCGCCTCGGCCTCGTTCTCGCCCGACTCCTGCGACTCGGCGATGACCAGGGTGTAGCCCGCCTCGGCGGCGGCATGCTCCGCGCCGCGCACGATGCCGAACACGACCGGGTTGGTGATGTCGGCCAGCACGAGACCGATCATCTTCGTCTTGCCGGTCTGCAGGGCGCGCGCCATCGGGTTGACGCGGAAGTCGAGTCGCTCGGCGGCCGCACGCACCTTCGCGGCGGTCGCGGCGCTGATGCGCCCCGGCTTGCCGAGCGCACGCGAGACGGTGGAGGGGTTGACGCCGGCGAGCTCGGCGATGTCGTAGATGGTCGGCGCTCCCCCGCGCGCGTGGATGCGCGCGAGGATCGCCTCGGCCGGGTCGTCGCCCGTCGTCGTCTGCGTGCTCATCGGATCCGTTCCACCGCCTCGTCGACCAGGGCGTCGACCGGCTCGGCGAAGTCCAGGGTGAACCCCGCCTCGTCCGAGCTTAGGTCTTCGAGTGTGTCGAGCTGCGACTGCAGCAGGCTCGCCGGCATGAAGTGCCCCTCCCGGTCGGCGATGCGGTCTTCGAGCACCGCGCGATCGCCGGTCAGATGCACGAACACGGTCTCGGGCGCCGCCTGTCGCAGCCGGTCCCGATAGGCGCGCTTCAGCGCCGAACAGGCGATGACGACGGGCCCTCCGGCGAGGCGTGCAGCCACGGCATCCAGCCACGGCCACCGGTCCGCGTCATCCAGCGGGATCCCCGCCGACATCTTGTCGACGTTGGCCTGCGGGTGCAGATCGTCGGCGTCGACGTAGGCGACTCCGAGCCGGTCGGCGAGCTGCTCGCCGACCGCGCTCTTGCCCGATGCCGACACGCCCATCACGACGAGGGGTGGTAGGGCGTCACCAGTCATGCACGGTCCCGTCGGCGAGTCGGTTGTAGGGCAGATAAGCCTGCTCGTAAGGGTACTTGCCCGCCTCGTCGGTGTTCAGCTCCACCCCCAGGCCGGGCTTGTCTCCGGGGTGCAGCATCCCGTTCTCCCACGTGAACGACTGCTCGAAGACCTGGTTCGTCTTCTCGCCGTGCTGCATGTACTCCTGGATGCCGAAGTTGTGGATGGCGAGGCCCAGGTGCATGGCGGCGGCCATGCCCACCGGCGACACGTCGGTCGGCCCGTGCATGCCCGACTTGATCTGATACATCGCGGCGTAGTCGAGCGTCTTCTTCAGCGGCGAGATGCCGCCCATGTGCGTGACGGCGCCGCGCACGTAGTCGATGAGCTGGTCGCGGATGATGTCCTTGAAGTCCCACACCGTGTTGAAGATCTCGCCGATCGCCAGCGGCGTGGTCGTGTGCTGGCGCACCAGCCGCAGAGCCTCCTGGTTCTCGGCGGGAGTGCAGTCCTCGAGCCAGAACAAGTCGTACGGCTCGAGCGACTTTCCGAGCTTGGCGGCCTGGATCGGCGTCATCCGGTGGTGGCCGTCGTGCAGCAGCGGGATCTCGGGCCCGAACTCGTTGCGGACCGCCTCGAACACGCCCGGCACGTGCCGCAGGTACGCGCGGGTGTCCCAGTCCTCTTCCACCGGCTTCGCCCCACGGCGCGCCGGCTCATGGTCGTAGCGCACGCCGGGCTCGCCCTGGTCGGCACCCTGCGAGGCGATCCCGTAGATCGCCTTCAGGCCCGGCACACCGGTCTGCACCCGGATCGCCCGGTACCCCTTCTCGAGGTGCTCGCGGATCGAGTCGAACAGCTCGGGGATCTCCTTGCCCGACGCGTGCCCGTAGGTGAGCAGCCCGCGCCGGCTCGCACCGCCCAGCAGCTGGTACACCGGCATGCCGGCGGCCTTGCCCTTGATGTCCCACAGCGCCATGTCGACCGAGGCGATCGCCGCCATCGTGACGGGCCCGCGACGCCAGTACGCCGAGCGGTACAGGAACTGCCAGGTGTCTTCGATGCGCGACGCGTCCGTGCCGATCAGCAGCGGCACGACATGTTCGGTGAGATAGGTCACCACCGCCAGCTCGCGGCCGTTCAGCGTCGCGTCGCCGACGCCGGTCAGACCGTCGTCGGTCGTGAGCTTGAGCGTCACGAAGTTGCGGTCAGGACTGCTGACGATGACCTCTGCCTTGTCGATGATCATGGGATTCCTCCTGGGTTGTCTCGTCTACTTCTTGCTGCGATGCGCGAGGGCGCCCGGCCGGGCCTTGCCCGTGCGGAAGGCCGCCGTGGACAGAGCCACGTCCTCCTGCACGGTCGCAGGATCGATGTCTTCCACCGCTGCCGCGCCGGCGAGGGCGAGGGATGCCGCGACCGGGCCGTCCTCGGCCGTGGCGGCCTCGCGACGCTCGCGGATCTCGGCCACGATCCGGGCGTGCACCTTGTCGGTGAGGGGATAGGCCAGCATCACGAGCGCGGCGGCGGCGACGCACACCGCGGGCAATGCTGCCGCCCCGGCGCGGATACCCCAGTCCGCGCCGGGACTCTGGGTCGACGCGCCGGCGACATAGCCGCCGATGCCGATCGCGTAGGCGGCGACGGCGCCGCCGACGGCCTGACCGGTCTTGCGCGTGAACGAGAAGAGTGCGTAGGTGATGCCTTCGGCGCGCACGCCGGTCTTCCACTCGCCGTACTCGACGGTGTCGGCCTCGATGGCCCACACGAGCATGTTCACGAGCAGAACGCCGAGCATCGCCACGAGCAGGGCACCGAAGGCGACCGCGCCGTTCGGCGCGAACGCGGCCACCGCGAGACCCACCACGCCGACACCGGCAGAGGCGATGTATGCGGTGCGCTTGCCGAAGCGACGCACGATCGCGGGGACGAAGGGCGAGATCGCGAACACCGCGACCAGCTGCGCACCCGACAGATACGGCACGAGGTACAGACTGTCGAAGACGTCGCGCATGAGGTAGATCTGCGCGGTCGACATCGAGATCATGCCGGTCAGGAACAGCACCGAGCTGACGCACAGCAGCAGCAGCGGCTTGTTGCCCTTCAGCGTCGCGAACGACTGGCGCATGGTGACGTGCGGCACGGCGCGGTGCACGCGCTCCTTCGTCGAGAACGCCGTGAACAGGTACAGGGCGAGCCCGATGAACACGAACGAGATCGTCACCGTCGTGAACACGCCCTGCAGGTCGGCCTTGGTCCCCAGCAGGGGCGAGATGAAGATGCCGAGGGCCGATCCGGTCACGACCGCACCGATGCTGCGCGCCGTCGCGAGCTTCGCCCGCCCGCTCGGGCTCTGCGTCATCGCCGCGGCGAGTGAGCCGTAGGGGATGTTCACGAGCGAGTAGGCGATGTTCAGCAGGCCGTAGGTGAGATAGGCGTAGACGATCATCCCGGTCTGGCCGATCTGCGGCACGTGGAAGGTCGCCACGAGCAGGAGCAGCAGCGGCAGTGAGCCGAAGATCAGGAACGGCCGGAACTTGCCCCAGCGCCGCGTGTTGACCCTGTCGACGAGCCGGCCCACGGCGATGTCGGCGAACGCGTCGACGATCCGCAGCACCAGGAAGATCGTGCCCACCGTCGCCGCGGCGATGCCGGCCACGTCGGTGTAGTAGATCAGCAGGAACATGGTCGCCGTCGTGAAGGCGAGGTTGTTCGCGGCATCCCCGGCTCCGTAGCCGATAATGCTGTGCCGCGGGAGCCTGTGCTCCGCCGGGACGGTTGCGGTCATGGTGACGCCTCCTTGCGCTCGCGTGCGGGATGCCGCGATCAGTCGTTCGCGCGCGGGGCTGTCCAGCGCGCACGAAGGGCGTGCGCGACGGCCTTGGGCCTGCGATCGCGCGTGAAGACGCCCTTCTTGTTCCCGTCGACCCGGAAGAAGCCGGACGACGTCTGGAAATCAGCGAAGTTCCACACCTGCTCGCCGATCATCGTCGGGATGCGGTCGAAGACCCGGTGGTACACGTCGAGCAGCCGCACCTGGTACTCCTCGGTCCACGGCTGGTCCCACACCGAGTGGAAGCCGGCGATCGTGTCGGCGCCGTACTCGGTCATGATCATGGGCTTGCCGTACTTCTCCGCCCACGCCTGCAGCTCGCGCTCGAGGTTCGCCTCGGCCGATGCGAGATCGCCGCCGTCGACGTACCAGCCGTAGTAGCGGTTCAGGCACAGCACGTCGGCGTACTGCGAGACCCGGCACACCTCCGGCGGGGCGAGCATCACGTTCACGAACGTGACCGGACGCGACGGGTCGAGTTCCCGGGCGAGCGAGAACAGCGGAGCGAAGTACTCGTCGGTCCCCTCCGACATCGAGTCGGGCTCATTCGCGATCGACCACATGACCACGCTCGGGTGGTTCTTGTCACGGGCGATGAGTCCGCGGATCTCCCGCTTGTGGGCCTCCTGCAGTCCGGGGCCGAACTGATCCTGGAACCGCGTGCCGTCGGTTCCGACGATGCCGATGCCGCCGCCGATGGCCTTGTTCAGCCCGACCGCGGGGGTCTCGTCGATGACGACGATGCCGTGGCGGTCGGCGTAGTCCATGACCTCCTCGGCGTACGGATAGTGAGAGGTGCGGAACGAGTTCGCGCCGATCCAGTGCATGAGTTCGAAATCGTGCACGAGGTACGCGTCGTCGTGTCCCTTGCCGCGCACCGCGGAGTCTTCGTGCTTGCCGAAGCCGGTGAAGTGGAACGGCTCTCCGTTGATGAGGAAGCGGCCGCCGTCGACGGCGACGGTGCGGATGCCGACGGTCTGCGGATACTCGTCGACCACCGCATCCGCGACGACGGCCTCGGCGACGAGCGTGTACAGATAGGCAGCCCCGGGCCGCCACAGGGTCGCGTCGGGCACGCGGAGGGTGCCGGCGGCACCGTCCGCGGCGGCGACCTCGACCCCGCTCTCGTCGAGAAGGCGCACGCGCACGGCGGCGTTGCCCACCACATCGACGCGATAGTCCACGATGCCGTCGGCGCCGTCGATGCCGGTGACGACGGTGACGTCGTCGACGTGCACCGCGGGGCGGCTCGCGAGCCACACCGACCGGGCGAGGCCCGCGTAGTTGTAGAAGTCGTGCAGGTAGGTCTGGCTGCGGCGGCCGTCGGGCCGCTCGACGATCTCCCCCGGCGGGATCGTCTCCGGCGTCAGCTCGTTGCTCACGCCGATCGTCAGGCGGAACTCGGCGCCGGGTGAGACGACGTCGGTGACATCGATCTCGAACGGCAGGTACCCGCCTTCGTGGGCGGCGACCCGGTGGTCGTCGACGTACACGACGCCCGCGTGGGTCGCGGCATCCACCCGCACGACCACGCGCTCGCCGGCCCAGCCGCGCGGGACGCGCACTGTGCGCTGGTACCAGACCCATCCCACATGGTCACGGATCTCGGGATCGGTGAACAGGTCGTTGTAGCTGGCGGGCACGGGCGCCTCGCGCGTGGTCGCGAGCGGTGCCGTCCACGGCTCGGGCACGGCGTCGTCGTCGAGGGCGAACGCCCACAGGCCGTCGAGGGAGACGAGCTCGCGGGTGGCGGTGATCTTCGGTTTGAGCATGACGTGCGTCCTCACACGGCGGCCCGGGCGCGCACCCGGGCGATGAATTCGGAATCGAGGCCCGCCCCGACGAGGTGCAGCAGCGCCGCGACGGGATCGGGGGTGGATGCCGCGGCCCGGACGTCCTCGGCCTCACGGTCGGGGGCGGGGATGCCGGCCACGGCTGCGGCGATCCAGCTCGCGAGCGCGTCGGCGCAGGCCGCGGCATCCTCTCCCCGCTCGCGCAGCCGCGCGGCGATCGGCACGATGCGGTACCGGATCTTGGTCGTGGTCTCGGCGGCGATCTGGTCGAGCCGGTGCACGATGCGCGGGTTGGCGAAGCGCTCGGCCAGCTGCACGCGGTAGTCGGCGGTCTCGACGTCGTCGGGCAGGCACGTGACGGCCTCGGCCCAGAACGCCTCGACGAGCGCGTGGCAGGCGTCGTCGGCGAATGCGTCGGCGACGGTGGCATGCCCGCGGGCAGGGCCGGCGACCGCAAGGATCGTGTGCGCGCCGTTGAGCAGCCAGAGCTTGCGGTCCTCCCAGGGGCCGATGTCGTCGACGAAGCGGGCACCGACGGCGTGCCAGGCGGGACGTCCGGCGGGGAAGTCGCCCTCGAGCACCCAGTCGGCGAACGGCTCGGTCACGACCGTGGCGCGGTCGTGCCAGCCGGCCTCGACCACGGCGTCGACCTCACCGGTGTGGGCCGGCGTGATGCGGTCGACGCTGGTGCTCACGAACGACACGTTCTCGTCGACCCACTGGGCGAGGGCGCCGTCGACCTCGTGCGCGAGCGCGGTGAGGGCGCGCCGGGTGACGGAGCCGTTGGCCGGGACGTTGTCGCACGAGACGACGGCGACAGGCCCGGCGCCGGCGGCGCGGCGGGCCGCGAGGCCGAGCAGAAGGCGCCCGAGCGGAGTGACGGGACCCCTTGTTGCCGTCACCCCGTCGGGGGTCTGGGGTGTCTCAGGGGCTGCGGCTTCGCGCGCGCCTGTGTCGGCCGCGCTGGCCGCACCTGCCCCGCCCTCGCCCGGGGCGAGGGGATCTGCCGAGCCGAGGGCCGAATCGCCCGATTCGGCCCTCGCGTGGTCCATTCCCCTCGCCTGAGGCGAGGGGCGCACGCTCGCCGAGCGCAAAGCCTCGACGTCAGAGCGCACATCGGCGTCATCGCGGTCGAGGGCCCCGTCGGCGCCGAGGCGGTAGCCGGCCTCCGTGATGGTGAGGGTGACGACGCCCACGTCCGGGTCGGCGAGCAGCTCGGTCAGCCGCGCGAGATCGGCGCCGTCGCGCGCCTCGCTGATGCTCGAGATGACCTCGACGGCATCACCCGCCGCGCCGCGGGCGACGAGGGCGTAGAGGCCGTCCTGCGCGGCGAGGGTCTCGGCCGCACGCGGCGAGCGACCGGTGAAGGCGGCGATGCCCCAGCCGTCGCCGGCGCGCTGGGTGTACCAGGCCTGGTGCGCGCGGTGGAAGGCGCCGAGCCCGAGGTGCACGATGCGCACCGGGGCGGGCTCGGACGGGATGCCGGCCGCGGCGAGGTGCGCGCGGTTCAGGTCCACGGCGGCGGGGTGCGCGATGGTGCGGGATGCCGCGGCCCGGGTGGTCGGAACGCTCACAGCTTGAACACCCCCCGCGGGATCGCGTCGACGAGGTCGCGCGCGATGCGGCGCGCGGTGGGCCGGCTGACGCGACCCTCGACGACGAGGCGGGCCAGGAACGCGGCATCCAGCCGTCGTGAGGTGTCGTGCCGCGCCGGGATCGACAGGAACGCCCGGGTGTCGTCGATGAAGCCGCTGGAACGGTAGAAGCCGGCGGTCTCGGTCACGGCCGAACGCCAGCGGAGGATGGCATCGGGCGCGTCGAGGAACCACCACGGCGCCCCGATGTAGAGGCTCGGGTAGAAGCCGGCCAGCGGGGCGATCTCACGCGAGAAGCTCGTCTCATCGACGGTGAACAGCACGAGGTGCAGGTTCTTCTCGGTGCCGAAGGCCTCGAGCAGGGGGCGCAGGTTCTCGGTGTACTCGGTGCGGACGGGGATGTCGTGCCCGGTGTCGGGGCCGAAGGCGTCGAAGGTCGGGCGGTGGTGGTTGCGCCGCACGCCGGGGTGCACGGTCATCACGAGGCCGTCGTCGACGCTCATCTTCGCCATCTGGAAGAGCATGTGCCCACGGAACTCGCGGGCGGCACGGGCATCGAGCTTGTCGGCGAGCGCGTGGGCGAACAGGTCCTGCGCGGCGGCCGGATCGAGGTCGGTCGTGTAGGGCTCGAGCACTCCGTGGTCGGCCGAGACGGCCCCGTGCGCGAGGAAGTGCGCGCGGCGGTCACGCAGCGCCTGCACGTATCCGGCGAAGGTCGCGGGGCGCCCGGTGGTCTCGACGAGGCGCGTGACCCGGTCGGCGAAGCCGGCGGCCTCAGGGTCGAGGTACGCATCGGGACGGAAGGTGGGCAGCACGCGACCGCGGAAGTCGGGGTCGGATGCCAGTGCCGCGTGCGCGGCGAGGTCGTCGAGCGGGTCGTCGGTGGTGGCCAGCACCTCGATGCCGAACCGGTCGAACAGCGCGCGCGGACGGAAGTCGCGGTCCTGGATGCGCGCCGCGATCGTGTCGTACAGCGCGTCGGCGTTGTCGGCGCCGGGCTCGTCGACGATGCCGAACAGCGTGCGCAGCTCGTACTCGAGCCAGTACGCCGACGCCGTGCCGGCGAAGCGGTGCCAGTTCTCGGCGAGATGGCGCCAGATGCGGCGCGGGTCGGCGTTCGCGGTGGGGCCGACGCCGAGCTCGTCCAGCGGAACGCCCGAGGCGAACAGCAGCCGGGTGACGTAGTGGTCCTTCGTGATCAGCAGCTCGGCCGGGTCGGCGAACGCCTCGTCGCGCAGCAGAATGCCCGGGTCGACATGCCCGTGCGGGGAGAGGATCGGCGCGTCGGCGACCTCTGCGTACAGCTCGAGGGCGACGTCGCGGGTCTCCTCATCCGCTGGCAGGAGCGCGGCATCACGGGTCTGCGTCGTTGCGTGCATGGTTCCATGATGCGCCGGTTCTGCGCTTTTGTCAATCGATTGCCATCCACTTTCCAGAATGGACCGCATTTGCGAAGAAGACCGTGCACAACCGATTGCATGGTGCGGCGACATCGGTGAGCGCACAGTCCCATCGGTCGCGCCGCTGTGTCCGTAGAGTGGACGTGATCTGCCCATCGACGGAAGCGAGCACCCCATGCGCCGCCGCGTTCTGACCGGCATCATCGCCGCCGCGCTGCTCCTGACCGGTTGCAGCGCCTCCCCCGACCCGGATCGCAGCACGGCCTCACCGTCGCCGACCGGGCTCGGCGCCGAAGACATCGTGGGCGACGTGTCCGTCACGGTGGGGCCGGCGACGCTGACCGCGGAGGTCCATCCGCTCGTGCGCACCGACGACGGGCTGGTCCTCACGATGGACCTCACCTCCGACCTCGCCCCCGCCGACGACGTCGAGGACTACGAGATCACCGCCGTCTGGTCGTCGAGCTCTCGGGCGCAGGTGCCGACGCTCGCCGGGCTGCGCCTCCTCGACCTCGCCCATGACCGGGTGGCGCCGCCCGCCGTCACCGCCGATGGCGATTCCGTCTTCGTGCTGGGCGAGCTTCCGGCGGCAGCGGCGAGCGCGTCGCCGGCGGCGACCTCCTCGCCGGCCGCGAGCCCGGTCCGGCGCATCCAGGTGCTGTACGGCGACCCCGGCTCCGATGCCGAGAGCCTGCAGCTGCTCGTCCCGCAGGGCGGCGTGGTCAGCGGCATCCCGGTCATCGATGCCGAGCCCCCGGCCGCCCCGATCATCGACGACTCACCGGTCATCGACGACGGCTCCCAGTCGTCGCTCGCCGGCGCCGCGTCCGCACCGGTGTACCCACTCACGTCGTTCCAGGCCGACACCGCCACGCAGACCCGGCAGGAGCAAAATGCGGAGAAGGTGCACATCTCCCTGGGCTCGGATGTGCTGTTCGCGACCGACTCCGCCCGGCTCACCGCCGCCGCGAAGACGGTCATCGCCGACGCCGCGACGGAGCTCGCCACCCGCGAACCGGGCACGGTGCGGGTGGTCGGCTACACCGACAGCGTCGACACCGACGCGTACAACCTCGCGCTGTCGAAGAAGCGGGCGCAGGCCGTCGCCGACGCGCTGAAGGACCTCATCGACACCGACGACTACCCGCTCGAGATCTCGGGCCGCGGCGAGGCGGACCCGGTGGCCTCGAACGACACCGCCGCCGGGCGCGCCGCGAACCGGCGCGTGGAGCTGACCCTCGACACCGCGGCGAAGACCGAGACGACGACGGATGCCGCGGCCGTGCCGCCGATCGACGGACCCACCGCCACCGGGGCCGAGGGGCTCGACATCGACGGCGGCCGTCCGTACCACGTCGCCGCGCCGAGCGCCCGGATGATCGACGGCCACCCGGTCGTCACGATCACGATCACCGCCACCGACGATGCGGTCGACAGCGCATTCGGCCCCGCCCTGTTCGAGGGGTCGTTCGCGGGTCCCGCGGGGCTCGATCGGCTGCGGTCGATGGCCGGCGTCGCGCTCATGAACGGATCGGTGGCGACGGTTCCGGGCCTGCACGAGGCTGCGGGGGCCGACCCCGGCACGCTCCTGCCCCTGACCGACCTGTCGACCTTCAAGCGGCTCGACGGCGGCGACACGCACACCACCGAGATCGTCTACCCGGCCATGGCCACCGGCGACACGGTCACGCTTCAGCTTCTGGACACCTTCGGGGCCGGATCGGCCTTCCAGCTGACCGACATCCCGGTCACGGTCGAGAACGACTGAGCACGCGCATCGCCCCGTCGGGCCCGGCGCCTCAGCCGTGTTCGGCGATGACCGCGAGCACGGCGTCGCCGTAGGCCTCGCGCTTCTTGGCCCCGATGCCCGTGATGCCGTCGAGATCCTCGGGCGAGCCCGGCCGGTGCTCGGCCAGGGCGCGCAGTGTCGCATCGCCGAAGACGATGTATGCGGGCACGCCCTGCTCGCGCGCGACGGATCCGCGCCAGGTGCGCAGCGCCTCGAACAGCTCGAGGTCGGCGGGCTGCAGCGACTCGGCAGCGGCGGCCTTGCGCGCACGCCCGCTCGATCGTGATCCGCCGCGCCCGAGCACGTCGCGCCGCAGCGGCACGTCGGCCTCACCCCGCAGCACCGGGCCCGCGGCCTCGCCGAGCGCGAGGGTGCCGTACTCCCCCTTCGCGACGAGGATGCCGCGGGCCAGCAGCTGTCGCACGACGCTGCGCCAGTCCTGATCGGAGAGGTCGGCGCCGATCCCGTAGGTGGCGAGCTTGTCGTGCCCGAACCGCACGATGCGCTCGGTCGACGCCCCGCGCAGGATGTCGATGAGATGCCCCGCTCCGTAGGCCTGCCCGCGCTCACGCTGCAGGCGCACGATGGTCGAGAGCAGCTTCTGGGCGGGCACGAGGCCGTCCCACGTGTCGGGCTTCTGCAGGCACGTGTCGCAGTTGCCGCACGGCTCGGAGGGCTGACCGAAGTATCCGAGCAGGTTCTGGCGGCGGCATCCCACCGTCTCGCACAGCGCCAGCATGGCGTCGAGATGCTGCCCGAGGCGCATCTTGAAGGTGCGGTCGCCCTCCGACGCGTCGATGAGGCGGCGCTGCTGCACGACGTCGCCCAGGCCGTAGGCCATCCAGGCGACCGACGGCTCGCCGTCACGGCCGGCGCGGCCGGTCTCCTGGTAGTAGCCCTCGACCGACTTGGGCAGGTCGATGTGGGCGACGAAGCGCACGTCGGGCTTGTCGATGCCCATGCCGAACGCGATCGTGGCGACCATGACCACGCCGTCCTCGCGCAGGAACCGCGACTGATGCCGGGCACGCATCCCGGCATCCAACCCCGCGTGGTACGGCAGCGCGTCGATGCCCTGGCCGCGCAGATGCTCGGCGGTCGCCTCGACGCTCTTGCGGCTCAGCGCGTAGACGATGCCGGCCGATCCCTCGGGCTGGGTGCGGATGAACTGCACGAGCTGCTTGCGCACATCGACCTTCGGCTCGATGCGGTACTGGATGTTCGGCCGGTCGAAGCTGGCGACGAAGTGCTTCGCGTTCGGCAGGTGCAGGCGCTCGGTCAGCTCGCGGTGCGTCTCGCGGGTCGCGGTGGCGGTCAGCGCCATGCGCGGCACTCCGGGGAACCGCTCGCCCAGATCGCCGAGCGCGAGATAGTCGGGGCGGAAATCGTGGCCCCATTGCGACACGCAGTGCGCCTCATCGATCGCGATGACGCTGAGCTCTCCGCGCTGCAGCAGCGCCGTCGTCTGTGCGAGGTTGAGACGCTCGGGCGCGACGTACAGCAGGTCGAGCTCACCGGCGAGGTAGGCCTGCTCGACCGCGGCCCGGTCGTGCGAAGTCTGCGTCGAGTTGAGGTAGGCGGCGCGCACGCCGTTGGCGATCAACGCGTCGACCTGGTCGTGCATGAGCGCGATGAGAGGGCTGACGACCAGGCCCGTGCCCTCGCGCACGAGCGCGGGCACCTGGTAGGTGACCGACTTGCCGCCGCCGGTCGGCATGAGCACGACGGCGTCGCCCCCGGCGATGACCTGCGCGACGATCTCGGCCTGGTCACCGCGGAACGCGTCGTACCCGTAGACCTCGTGCAGCACGTGCAGCGGGTCGGCTCCGGTGAAGTCGCGGCGCGGCGCGAAGGTTCGGGATGCCGCGGGCCCGGCCGCGCGCGACGGCCCTGCGTCTTGCTTCGCTCGCTCAGGGACCTCTGCCGGCGGCATCCACCCGTCGTCCTCCGGCGGGGGCGCCCATTCGTCGGGCGGCGCGTCGGCATCGCTCCACACGATGTCTGCGTACGGGTCGCCGGCGGGAGTGCTCACCCCTTCAACGTTAGCGGCGCCCGCCGACACCGATGTCGGCACCCGCCCCTACACTCGCGGCATGCCTGTTTTCGATCACCTGGGAATCACCGTCGACGACCTCGACCGCGGCCGCGCACAGTTCGATCCGATCATGACGGCGCTCGGCTACGACCGCAGCGACTACGACCGCGGCACCTCGTGGACGCGCGAGGGCGAGACCGAGCTGCTCCTCTATCGCGCTCGCGAGGCCGGCACCGGACCGCACGTGCACGGCCGGGTCGGCTGGCAGCATCTCGCGTTCGACATCGACTCGCGCGCCGAGGTCGACCGGCTGCACACGATCGCAATGGATGCCGGGTGGACAGCGGTGCGCGAGCCCAAGGAGTACCCGCGCTTTACCGAGCGCTACTACGCGTCGTTCGTCGAGGACGACAACGGCATCCGCCTCGAGTTCATGTACAACCCGCCACGGGCACGCCAAGAGCACCCCTAGACTCGCCCGCATGCTCATCTTCGATCACCTGGGACTGTCCGTGGCCGACGTCGATCGCGCGCGAGAACAGTTCGACCCCATCATGAGGGCGCTGGGCTTCGACCGCTTCGACCGCGAGAACGACGTGAGCTGGTCTCGGGACGGCGAACCGGAGTTCATCCTTCTGCCCGCGCGCGAGCCCGACAGCGGCCCGCACGTGCACGGCCGGGTGGGCTGGCAACATCTCGCCTTCGAGGTCGGATCGCGCGCCGAGGTCGACCGCCTCCACACGATAGCGACCGATGCCGGCTGGACCGTCGTACGCGACCCCAAGCTCTACCCGCGCTTCACCGACCGCTACTACGCGTCGTTCGTCGAGGACGACAACGGCATCCGCATCGAGTTCATGAACAACCCGCCGCGGTCAGCCGAGTAGCGTGCGGGCGGTGTCGGTCGCACTGTCGCCGGTCGGCCAGCGGTGCGCCGCCGGCTGCGCGCGCCGCACCTCGACGGGCAGGGTGCGCGCCCTCAGTCCACGAGCCGGGCGTCGTGCGTGAACTCGACGAGCAGCCACAGCTGCAGCGGCAGTTCGGCGAGTCCCTCCGTCACGCCCCGGCGCACGCGGTCTTCGCCGTCGATGTCGCCCGTGCCCGGCGGCAGCACGAACGCCAGTTCGACCATGAGCGTGTTGCCGAGGCGTCCGAGCCGCGAGCGCGGCACGGGAAGTCCCTCGCGCCGCCGCACCTCGTCGACGACCGCGTCGATCTGCGCGACCACGGCGGCATCGGGGCGCGGCGTCTGCAGTTCGCGCACCCCGCGACGCACCAGCGAGATCGGCACCACCGCCAGCGCGATGCCGCTCACGAGCACGAGCACCGAGTCGGCGAACGGCGTCACGTCGTACCACCCCGCCCGCTCGAGCAGCAGAACCGCGATGCCGCCGACCACGATCACGACGCTGCTGCCGATCGACGACAGCCATCCGGCGGCTTCCGCGATGATCAGCGACTGTCCATGGGCCATGCGACGCAGCATCCACCACGCTCCCGTGCACACGATCGTGCCGAACGCGCCGTACAGCGCGAGCGACAGGCCCGAGACGTCGGAACCTCCCTCGAGGATCACCCGCACCGCCTCGACCATCGCGTAGAGAAGGCCCGCGAACATCACGAGCGCCTGCGCGAGCACGAACAGCGGGATCAGCGCGTCACGCCCGAACGGGAAGCGCCGCGTCGGAGCCTCCGACGCCACCTTCGAGACGACCAGTCCCGCCCACGTGGCCAGCAGGCTCACCGGCGTGAAAATCGCGTCGAGCAGCATGACCTGCGACCCGGTGATCAGACCCCAGACGATCGCGACCAGCGCGAACCCGCACGACACGATGATCGAGAGGCGCAGAGCGCGCCGCTCTCGCTGCCGGGCCAGCGCGACGCCGGAATCGCTCACAACGCTCATCCTGCCGGTGATCGGCCGCGCGCGCGAGCGCCGCGCGCCATGAGACCCGGGTATCGTCGTGCGCATGCAATGCCGGTGATCAGCGTCCGACCCTTCGATCGAACGGATGCCGCGGCATCCGAGAAAGGCATTGCCATGTCCGCACTTCCTCTGCTCGGCCAGACGGCCCTGGTCACCGGCGTCTCGCGCCGTCGAGGCATCGGCTTCGCGATCGCGGCCGAGTTCGCCCGTCTCGGCGCGAGCGTGTTCTTCCACCACTTCGCCCCGCACGACGCGGATCAGCCGTGGGGAGGCGACGACCTCGCCGCGCTCCGTGCAGAGCTGAGCGGGATGCTGCAGCCCGGCGCCCGGCTCGGCGACGCCTCCGCCGACCTGCGTGACGCCGACACGATCGGGCCGCTCGTCGCCGGCGCGCACGAGCTGACCGGGCGCCTCGACATCCTCGTCTGCAACCACGCGCGCAGCGGCGGCGACGGCTCGCTGCTCGACCAGACCGCGGCATCCCTCGACGCCTTCTGGGAGACGAACACGCGCTCGACGCTGCTGCTCACGCGCGCGTTCGCGGCGCGGCACGCGCGGCCCGAGGCCGGCGCTGCCGCGCGCCCCGGCGAGCGCGCAGGGCGCGCCGAGCCGTTCGCCACACCGACCGGACGCATCTTCTGGATGACCTCGGGCCAGCAGGACGGGCCGATGCCCGGAGAGGTCGCCTACGCCGCGAGCAAGGCGGCGCTGGCCGGCGTCACCAAGACGGTCGCCGCCGACCTGCTGGACCTCGGAATCATCCTCAACACGATCAATCCCGGACCCGTGAACACCGGCTACCTCGACCCCGAGACGACCGACCGGCCGCTCGACGAGATCGCGGCGTGGATGCGCGCGACGCCGTTCGGGCGCTACGGCGAACCGGCCGACCCGGCCCGGCTCATCGGCTGGCTCGCGACGCCGGCGGGCGCGTGGGTGGTCGGGCAGGTCCTGACGACGGACGGCGGTCTGTCGCTGAGGTGACGGGGCGGGATGCGAGCTGCGCCGCGGCGCGGTTCGACGGGCCTGCGAGTCGCAGCGCGCGGCTCGCGCGACGTTCCGCGGTATCGAAATGTTTCGATGAGGCGCCGGGCGCGGCATCCTGATTCCCTCACCACTTGATACGTCTGGGTTATCAACTGGTGAGGGCCCCGACACCCCCTCCCGATTCGCTCACCAGTTGATGTTCCTCAGACATCAACTGGTGAGGGAATCGGCACGCCCCTCCTCGGACGGACCGTCGCTCTGTCGCGCGGGGCGACCTGAGCCGCGCCCATGGTTGCGGTACGCGCGGCGCACCCTGTGGATAACTCCGACGCGTTGTCCGTGACCCTCGTTATCGTGCTCGGCATGTGCCCGCAACACCATCCATGCCTTGCGAGAGGAACGCCCTCATGTCACCCACCCCCACACCCCAGCAGAGCGCCTGGCTCGATCAAGACGACGCGCGCATCGCCGACAAGGTCCGCCGCCACGGCGTCTGCCTGCAGCTCATCGGCATAGGAACATGCTCCGCTCCCGGCTGCACCTGCTCGGCCGAGTCAGAACGACCGTTCGCCTACACGATCGGGCTGTTCGGCATCGCCCATCCCGAGCTCGTCATCGTCGGCGTCGGGATGCCGCTGGTCTCGTCCGTCCTCAACTCCGCCGCGCGACTCGTGCTCGACGGCGCTCACCTCACCCCGGGCGAGAATCTCGAGCTTCCCTGCTGGGACAGGCAGATCCTCATCGAGGAGGTACCGAACCCCGGCGACATCGCCTTCGGCGCCAACCGGCATTACCAGCGCCCGGCCGAGGCATCGGTGCCCCTGCTTCAATTGACCTACACCGACCGACGCGGGCGTTTCCCGTGGGATCCGAGGTACACCGGAGCGCGCCGCCGCCAACCGCGGCCCGGCGAATGGGACGCGCACTGAGGCCGGCCTTAGAGCCGCACGACCTCGGTCACGCGTACGACGGCGGCGCCGACCTCGGCCGACTCTTCGAGGTCGACGACCGCGCGGATGCGCCAGTCGTGGTCGCCCTCCGGGTCGTCGATCGTCTGCTCGACGCGCCACGTCCCCGACGCCGCGTCGGACTCATCGATCTCGCACAGCCGGGGCGAGCGCGCGGGCCCGCCGACGCCCATCGCATCATGCTCGGCGAAGTACTCATCCAAGACCGCCGGCCATGAGACGTCGGGGTCGAGCTCGACGAGCTCGTCGTCGCGCTGCAGGGCGGCCAGCTGCACGCGCCGGAACAGCTCGTTGCGCACGAGCACCGTGAACGCACGGTGGTTCGCGACGACCGACGGCGGCGCGGGCGGCACCACGGCCTCGTCCGGCCCCGACGCCGAAGGATGCACCAGCTGCTCCCACTCGTCGACGAGGCTCGAGTCGACCTGACGCACCAGCTCGCCCAACCACTCGATCACATCGAGCAGCTCGGACGTGCGGGCCTCCCGCGGCACGGTCTGCCGAATGGCCCGGTACGCGTCCGAAAGGTAGCGCAGTACGAGTCCCTCGCTGCGGGCGAGCTGGTAGAACGACACGAACTCGGAGAACGACATCGCGCGCTCGAACATGTCGCGCACGACCGACTTGGGCGAGAGCTCGAAGTCGCGCACCCACGGCTGACTCGACGCGAACACCTCGAACGACTGGTGCAGCAGCTCGTCGAGCGGCTTCGGATACGTGACCTCCTCCAGCGCGTCCATGCGCTGGTCGTAGTCGAGCCCGTCGGCCTTCATCGCGGCCACGGCCTCGCCGCGCGCCTTGTACTCCTGCTGCGAGAGGATGGCGCGCGGGTCGTCGAGCGTCGCCTCGATGACGCTCACGACGTCGAGCGCGTAGTGCCCCGACCCCGCCGAGCCCTGCTCGTCGGACGGATCGAGCAGCTCGATCGCGGCGAGCGCGAACGGCGACAGCGGCTGGTTCAGCGCGAAATTCGGCTGCAGGTCGACGGTGAGGTGGATGCCGTCATCCGGCCCGACCTCGACGATCCCGGCATCCCGCAGCGTGCGGAAGATCGCCAGTGCCCGCCGCGCGAGCGCGAACTGCTGCGCGCGGGTCTGGTGGTTGTCGAACACGAGCGAGCGGACGTGCGCGAACACGTCCCCGCCGCGCGCGATCACGTTGATGAGCATGGCCGCCGACAGCTGCAACTGCGGCACGAGCGCCTCGGGCGCGGCATCCACCAGCCGTTCGAACGAGCCCTTGCCCCAGTTGACGGCACCCGTCGGAGCCTTCTTGCGCACGATCTTCTTGCGCTTGGCCGGATTGTCGGCGGCCTTCGCGAGGGCCGCGGCGTTCTCGATCTCCCACTCCGGCGCCATCACCACCACGTTGCCGTAGGGGTCGTACCCCGCACGCCCCGCGCGCCCGGCGACCTGGTGGAACTCGCGGGCCGACAGCTGCCGCATCCTCGTCCCGTCGAACTTGGCGAGCTCGGTGACCACGACCGTGCGGATCGGCACGTTGATGCCGACGCCGAGCGTGTCGGTGCCGCAGATGACGCGCAGCAGTCCGCGCTGCGCGAGCGTCTCGACGAGGCGCCGGTACCGCGGCAGCATGCCGGCATGGTGGATGCCGATGCCGGCGCGCACGAGTCGCGACAGGGTCTTGCCGAACCCGGTCGAGAAGCGGAAGTCGCCGAGTGCCTCGGCGATCTGGTCCCGTTGCTCGCGCGAGGCGATCTTCATGCTCGACAGCGCCTGCGCGCGCTCGACGGCGGCCGCCTGCGAGAAGTGCACGATGTAGACCGGCACCTCGCGGTCGCCGAGCAGCAGCTCGAGCACCTCGTGCACCGGCCGGATCTCGTACGAGAAGTGCAGCGGCACCGGACGCTCGACGCCGGTGACCTGCGCGACCGGGCGCCCGGTGCGGCGCTCGAGGTCGTCGGCAAGCGTCGTGACGTCGCCCAGGGTCGCCGACATCAGCAGGAACTGCGCGTGCGGCATGAGCAGCAGCGGCACCTGCCACGCCCACCCGCGGTCGGGGTCGCCGTAGAAGTGGAACTCGTCCATGACGACCTGGTCCACGGGCGTCGAGTCGCCGTGCCGCAGCGCCATGTTCGCGAGGATCTCGGCCGTGCAGCACACGATGGGCGCGTCGGGGTTGACCGACGAGTCGCCGGTGACCATGCCGACGTTCTCGGCGCCGAAGATCTCGACGAGCGCGAAGAACTTCTCGCTCACGAGCGCCTTGATGGGGGCCGTGTAGAAGGAACGACGACCGGATGCCACGGCCGCCGCGTGCGCCGCGATCGCGACGAGCGACTTGCCCGTCCCGGTGGGCGTCGACAGGATGACGTGCGAGCCCGACACCAGCTCGATCACCGCCTCGTCCTGCGCGGGGTACAAGGTGAGGCCCCGCTCGCCCGCCCAGGCGACGAACCCGTCGTAGACGGCGTCGTCGTCGGCACCGCGCACGCGGTCGAGCAGAGAGGGAGTCACCCCTCGAGTCTGCCTCACATGTGCGTCCCCACCGGGGCGAGTACCCTGGAAGACGCGACTGGCGTGGCCGGATTCACCGGCAGGGAGCGCAGCAAGACCGGCATCGCCCGCCTGGGTGCCCATCGAAACCGACGTCGACGCACGGCGTCGACCGACCTGGAGCACGCGCATGCGCTACGGAATGAACCCGCACCAGTCCGCCGAGGTCACCGGCGGCCCCACGATCCGCAACGGGGCCCCGTCGATGATCAACTACCTCGACGCCCTGAACGCCTACGCGCTGGTGCGCGAGGCCGATGACGTCACGGGTCGGCCGGCCGCGGCATCCTTCAAGCACGTCTCCCCCGCGGGTGCCGCCATCGCCGGCCCCGTGGACGACACCGCGCGCGAGACCTGGAACCTCGAGGGCGCCGACGGCCTGCTCTCCGCCTACGTGCGGGCGCGCGACGCGGACCCCAAGTCGTCGTTCGGCGACGTGATCGCGCTGTCGCGTCCGGTCGATGCGGCCACCGCCGAGTTCCTGCGCACGATGATCTGCGACGCGCTCATCGCCCCCGGGTTCGAGGAGGGCACCCTCGAGGTGCTCAGCGCCAAGCGCGGCGGAAAGTTCCTCGTCTTCGAGGTCGACCCCGCCGTCGAGCTGCCGGCCCGCGAGCGCCGCGACGTGATGGGCGCCACCCTGGTGCAGGATCGGGACGCCGCAGACCTCGCGGCCACTCTGCCCGACAACCTCGAGCCGCGCGTACGCGAGGACGCCCTGATCGGCATGGCCGCGGCGCGCTACACGCAGTCGAACTCGGTCGTGTTCGTCAAGGACGGCGCGGCGATCGGCATCGGCGCGGGGCAGCAGAACCGTGTCGACTGCGTGCGGCTGGCCGGGTCGAAGGCGCGCGTGTGGTGGCTGCGCCGGCACCCGCTCGTGCGCGACCTGCCGACCGTGGACGGGATGAAGCGCCAGGACCGCCTGAACTGGCAGATCCGCTTCGCGGGCCACGAGATGACCCACCTGCAGCTCGAGGAGTTCGGGCGCCTGTTCGGCGAGCAGGCCAAGGCCGCGTACGACGAGCCGCTGTGGCGCGACGCGTGGGTCCGCGAGCTGAGCGGCGTGACCATGGTGTCGGACGGGTTCCTGCCCTTCCGCGACAACGTCGACCACGCCGCCGAGTTCGGCGTGACCACGATCGTCGAGCCGGGCGGGTCGACGCGCTCCGATGAGGTCGAGGAAGCCTGCATCCAGCTCGGCATCGCCCGCGTGCAGACGGGGCTGCGCCTCTTCCACCACTGACCCGCGCACGGTGCCTCGGCACGCCGGCACACCTCTGGCGGAACACCCGTCGCCCTCCGTACGTTGGAGCCAGCGACGAGAGGAGCCCCCGATGGCCGAGACGAGCGTCGAGCGCGACGACGAGAACGCCCGCTACACGATCGCCGTGGACGGCGAGCTGGCCGGGTTCACCGAGATCCATCCCGACGGCGACGGGCGCCTGCGCCTGCCGCACACGGTGATCATCCCGTCGTACCGCGGGCAGGGACTCGCGGGAACGCTCGTCGGCGGCGCTCTCGCCGACATCGCCGCGCGCGGCGAGACGGTCGTGCCGCTGTGCCCGGTCGTGCAGAAGTATCTGCGCGAGAACACGGTCGAGGGCCTGCGCGTGGAGTGGCCGGATGCCTGACCCGGCGCCGACCGTGACCTTCAACGACGCGCGCAGCCGCTATGAGATCGACCTCGACGGCGTGCTCGGCGGCTACGCCGTCGTCGAGCCGATCGCGCCGGGGATCGTGCGATTCCCCGAGACGGTGATCGACCCGGCGTTCCGCGAGAAGGGCCTCGGCACCCGGCTGATCGAGGAGGCGCTGCGGGATGCCGCGGCCCGCGGCCAGACGGTCGTGCCGCTGTGTCCGTTCGTCCGGAGTTTCCTCCGCGATCACGAGGTACCGGGGCTGCGGCTCCAGTGGCCTCCGGGCATCGACCCGGTCTGAGGTTCGCCTCACCCGCGCCGATAGAATGACTCGATGCCCGCCCGCGCCGTCCTGTCGACCCGCACACTGCTCGTGTGCGCGGCGATCGGCGTCGCCACCGGCATCCTCGGCGGCATCGCGGGGTGGGTCACGCCCGTCATCGTCGTGACGCTGCCGATCGTGTACGGCTTCGTGCTCGGCGTGCACGTGCTCCCCGGCATCATCGCGCAAGAGGTCCTGCGCCTGCCCTGGGTCGCCCTGCTCACGCACGTGCTCGCCGCCCTCGTCGCCAGCGCCGCCGCTCCGCAGTGGGCCGCGCGGTTCCTCGGCACCGCGCTGCTGTTCGGCGGCATCCAAGAGCTCGTCGCCGCCGTCACCCGCTACCGCGAGTGGCGCGCATGGCGCTTCTTCGTCTCCGCCGTGATCATCGGCGTCATCGTCGCGGTCGTCGTCTGGATGGTCGTCGACCTCGCCACCTTCCCGCTCTGGGCGCAGATCTCCTACCTCGTGTGCGCGGTGCTCGGCCCCGTCGCCTGGACAGCGCTGGGCCTTCTCGTCGGGACGAAACTGCGCCAGGCCGGCATCGGACGCCGCACGGGCCGGCGCTGACATGCCGCTCCTGCGCGTGCAGGACCTCGCCGTGCGCCACGACGGCGAGACCGTGTTCGCACCCGCCGGCGCGTCGTTCACCGTGCGGCCGGGCGAGGTCGTGCTGCTGCTCGGCCCGAGCGGATCGGGCAAGTCCACCCTCGCCCTGACGCTGAACGGCCTCATCCCCCACGACATCGAGGCCGAGGTGAGCGGCAGCGTGACGGTCGACGGCATGGACGCGGCATCCACCCCCGTCGCCCGCCTCGCCACCCGGGTCGGCATGGTGTTCCAGGACCCCGACGCGCAGCTGGTCACCGGCACGGTGCTCGACGAGGTCGCGTTCGGACCCGAGAACCTGCGACTGCCGGTGAGCGAGGTGCTGCAGCGCAGCGAAGACGCACTGCGGCGCGTCGGCCTGTGGGAGCGCCGTGCCGACAGCCCCGACGCCCTCTCGGGCGGCGGACGGCAGCGCCTCGCGATCGCCGCGGCGCTGGCGCTGGGCTCGCCGCTGCTCGTAGTCGACGAGCCCACCGCGAACCTCGATCCGCGCGGCGTCGACGAGGTCTTCGCGACCCTCGCCGAGATCGTGAAGACGGGCGACCGTGCGGTCGTGCTCATCGAGCACAACCTCGATCAGGCGATCGGCTTCGTCGACCGGGTGGTGGTGATGGATGCCGCGGGCCGCACGATCGCCGACGGCCCTGCCGCCGACATCCTGCGCACCCGCGCCGCTGAGCTGCACGAGCTGGGTGTCTGGCTGCCGACGGCGGCCTTGGCCGCTCTTCGGCTGCGCCGGGCCGGGTACGCGCTCGACCCGCTGCCGCTGACGCCGGCCGAGCTGCGCGCGGCGCTCGAGGGCGAGCGCCGGCCCCCGGGCGTTTCGACTCGCTTCGCTCACGGGGCGACCGGTGTCGATACACCTCCGCTCGCCCCGCGAGCGGAGCAGCCGCGAGTCGCAACACCCCGACAGCCGCATGTCGTTTCGACTCACTTCCCTCGCGGGGCGACCGAGACGGCCGTCGCCGTCCGCCACCTCACCCTGCACCGCGGCACGACCGCGGTGCTGCGCGACGTGAGCCTCGACATCCGTCCCGGCGAGTTCGTCGCCGTGGTCGGCCCGAACGGCGCCGGCAAGACGAGCCTGCTGCAGGCACTCGCCGGTGTCGTGCGCGCTCCCCGCGGCACGGTGTCGGTCGGCGGCGTCGATCTCCGGCGCATCCGCGATCTGACGAGCCGCATCGGCTTCGTCTTCCAGAACCCCGAGCACCAGTTCGTCACGCACACCGTCCGAGACGAACTCGCCTACGGGCTGCGGCACCTTCCCGCCGACGAGACCGACGCGCGCATCGACGACGTGCTGCGCCGCTTCGGCCTCGAAGACCGTGCCGATGTGCACCCGTTCCTGCTGTCGGGCGGGCAGAAGCGGCGCCTCTCGGTGGGCACCGCGCTCGTCGCGGGCGCCCCGGTGCTCGCCCTCGACGAGCCGACCTTCGGGCAGGACCGCGCCCGCGCCGATGAGCTGCTCGGCCTGCTCACCGACCTCAACCGCGACGGCACCACGATCATCATCGTCACGCACGACATGCAGCTCGTCGTCGAGCACGCGAGCCGCACGATCCTGCTCGACGAGGGGCGCGTGCTCGCCGACGGGCCGACCCCCACCGTCTTCGCCGATGATGCGCTCATCGCGCGCACCGGACTGCGGCCCCCGCCGCTGCGCGCCGCGCTGCGGGGGCTGGCGCGGCATCCCGAACTCGACGGCGTCGTGCGCCTGTCCGACCTGCCCGGAGCGCACGCATGAGTGCATCCGCCGCGCAGCCGGCCTCCACACACTTCCTGCACGGGCTGAACCCGCTCGCCAAGCTGCTCGCACCGCTGCCGGCGATGCTGCTGCTGATCTTCGTGCGTGATCTCGCGACACCGCTGGCCTTTCTCGTGCTGGCCTACGCCGTGCTGCTCGTGGGCGCACGCCTGACCGTGCGCACGGCGGTCATGCTGCTGCTCGTCGTTCCCGCACTCATCGTGATCATGACCGTCGGCTTCTCCCTGTGGACCGATACCGCCGGCATCGCGCACGATGTCGTCGTGCTGCGCATCGGCGGCTGGACGCTGTACGGCGCGGCGGTGCTGATCGGACTCGCGACCGGCCTGCGGCTGGCTGCCATCGTCGCGCTCGCACTCATCGCGGGGCTGACCACGACCGGGCAGGACCTCGCCCGCTCCCTCGTTCAGCAGCTGCGCGTGCCGTACCGGGTGGGCTACACGGCGATCGCGGCATTCCGGTTCGTGCCGCGCTTCCGGCGCGAGCTCGAGGTGATCCGGCAGGCGCATCGGGTGCGCGGGCAGGCGCGCGGCCCGCTGGCCGCGCTCGGCCGCGGCTTCGGCTACATGGTGCCGCTGCTGGCGGGGGCCATCCGGCACGCCGAGCGCGTCGCTCTGGCGATGGATGCCCGCGCCTTCGGCGCGTACCCCGACCGCACCGAACGCCACGAGGTGCCTGTCCGTGCCCGCGACACGGTGTTCGTCGTGCTCCTGCTCGCCGCGTCGGCCGCGCTGTTCGCCGTGTTCTGGCCCTGGGGGCTCTGAGCCCGCGGATCAACCGAGCCGCGGCATCCCGAGCCGCGGCATCTGCTCTCGCCTGTACCGTTCTCCGCAAGAACGGAGCGATCTGCCCCCGACACGCCGTGCGGCACGCCCGGGAACGCGAAGACATGCTGAGTTCTGAACACGATGCGGCGGCGGGATGCTGCGCCCCGGCCGCTCACACCCCCTCGCGCCGCCCGCGGCTCGTCGTGTGGACGGGCCCCATGCCCGCGCGCGGCGCGGCTTCCGGCCCGCTGACACCGGCCGGCCCGCCGACCGCCGAGCCGCCCCGTGCCATCGCGGCCGCGACCGTATCGCCCCGCAGCGGGAAGTGGCAGGCCACCCGGTGCACGACACGGCCCGCGGCATCCACCCCCGCCGTCTCCGGCCCGGCGTCCTGCGCCGATCCGCCGCCGACCCGCAGCACCGGCTCGACCTGCGCGCAGATCTCCTGCGCGGCGGGGCACCGGGTGCGGAACCGGCAGCCGCTGGGCGGATCCATCGCGCTCGGCAGCTCGCCGCTCACGCCCAGCTTGGCCTTCGCGCGCTCGGCGACCGGATCGGCCACCGGGATCGCGTCGATCAGCCCGCGCGTGTAGTGGTGCTGCGGCACCGCGTAGACCTCGGCCGCGGGACCGATCTCGACCACCTTGCCCAGGTACATGACGGCGATCACGTCGGACAGATAGCGCACCACCGAGAGGTCGTGGCTGATGAACAGGTAGGTCAGCTCGCGCTCGCGCTGCAGCTGCTTCATGAGGTTGAGCACCTGCGCCTGCACCGATACGTCGAGCGCCGAGACCGGCTCGTCGGCGACGATGAGCGCCGGCTGCAGCGCGAGTGCGCGGGCCAGGCCGATCCGCTGCCGCTGCCCACCGGAGAACTCGTGCGGGTAGCGGTCGGCGGCGTGCCGGGGCAGCCCGACGTCCTCGAGCAGCTCGTCGACGCGCCGGTCGCGGTCGTGCGCGGTGCCCACGTGCTGGATCTCCAGCGGCTCACGCAGGATCGCCCGCACCCGCATCCGCGGATCGAGGGACGCATACGCGTCCTGGAACATGAACTGCACGTTGCGCCGGTCTTCGCGCAGGTCGCGGCGGTGCCGGTGGGCGAGCGGGCGCCCGCGGAACAGGATGCGTCCCGCCGTCGGCAGGTCGAGCCCCACCACGAGCCGTCCGAGCGTCGTCTTGCCGCAACCCGACTCGCCGACCAGGCCCAGCGTCTGCCCGCGCGCGACCTCGAGCGTCGCGCCGGCGACGGCGCTGACCGTGCCGACCCGGGTGCGCAGCAGGCCGCCGCGGGTCACCGGGAAGTCCTTGACCAGCGCGTCGAGCGCGAGCAGCGGGGCGCCGTCGGCGGGGATGAACCGGGTGGGCGCGACCCAGTCGCGGTCGTCGAGGGATGCCGCGACTGCCGCCTCACGCGGGGCGGGGGATGCCGCGGCCGCCGCCTCGCGCGGGACGAGGGATGCCGCGGGCAGCCCCTGCTGCGCGGGCATCGGCTCGTCGCGCGGCACGAAGCAGGCGAACCGGTGCGTGGGGTCGCCGTCGTCGGCGGGCTCCAGCAGCGGCAGCTCGGTGCGGCACTGCTCGGTCGCGAATCGGCAGCGCGGCGCGAACGGGCAGGCCGTGGCCCGCTCGGTCAGCTCGGGCGGCAGCCCGGGGATGGAGTACAGCCGTTCGCCGGTGTCGGCGGCGCGCTCGGGCAGCGCCTCGAACAGCGCCTCGGTGTAGCGATGGCGCGGCCGCTCGAACAGGGTGTGCGTCTCGGCGGTTTCGGCGACCCTGCCCGCGTACATGACGACGACCCGGTCGGCACGGCCGGCGATCACCCCGAGGTCGTGCGTGATGAGGATGACGGCCATCCCCAGCTCTTCGCGCAGCGCGTCGATGAGCTCGAGGATCTGCTTCTGCACGGTCACGTCGAGCGCGGTCGTCGGCTCGTCGGCGATGAGCAGCTTGGGGTGGCAGATGAGCGCCATCGCGATCATCACGCGCTGCCGCTGCCCGCCCGACAGCTGGTGCGGATAGCTGTCGACGCGCTGCTCGGGGTGCGGAATGCCCACCAGGCGCAGCATCTCGAGCACCGGCTCGCGCGCCTGCGCGCGGCTGAGCCCACGGTGCAGCAGCAGGGGCTCGGCGACCTGCTCGCCGATCGTCTGCACGGGGTTCAGGCTCGTCATCGGGTCCTGGAAGATCATGCCGATGTCGCCGCCGCGCACCGCGCGCATGCGCTTCTCGGGCAGCGCGACGAGGTCCATCCCGTCGAAGAGCACCCGACCGCCGGTGATGTGCCCGCCCGGCGGCAGCAGCCGCTCGATCGACATCGCGGTCATGGTCTTGCCGCATCCCGACTCGCCGACGAGTCCCACGGTCTGACCCGCCTCGACGGTGAACGACACGTCGTCGAGCGCGTGCACCACGGTCTTGCTCAGGCGGATGTCGGTCGACAGGCCCGCGACTTCGAGAAGCGCCATCTCCCACCCCGTTCAGCGGCGCTGCAGCCGCACCTCGACCGCGTCGCGCAGCCCGTCGCCGACGAGGTTGACGGCGACCACGACGACGATGATGGCCAGCCCCGCCGGGTAGATGAGCCACCAGTAGTTCAAGAACACGTACTGCGTGCCGTTGCTGAGCATGCCGCCCCAGTCGGTCGCCGGCGGCGAGATGCCCAGGCCCAGGTATCCGAGGTAGGCGACGAGCAGGATCGCGTCGGCCACCTGGAACGTCGCATTCACGATGACCGTGCCGATCACGTTGGGCATGATGTGCCGGCTGACGCTGCGCCACGACGAGCCGCCCATCACCCGCACCGCCTGCACGTACTCACGCACCCGCAGCGTCAGCGACTCGCCGCGCACGAGCCGTGCGGGCACGAGCCAGGCGGTCAGCCCGATGACGAAGATCATCACCGGCAGCGACGGCCGCACGATCGTCACGAGGAACAGCAGCAGGAACAGGATCGGGATCGCGAGGATCGCGTCGACGATGCGCATCATGACCCCGTCGACCCAGCCGCCGAAGAAGCCCGCGACCGCACCCCACACCGTGCCGACGATCGTCGCGATCGCGGCGGCGGCGAGCCCGACGATGAGCGAGGTCTGCCCGCCCACCATGAGCCGACCCAGCACGTCATACCCCGAACCGTCGGTGCCGAGTGGATGCCCGGGCCCCGGCGGCAGGTTCGCGAGGGTGAGGTCGACGGTGACCTGGTCGGTGCGGTAGATCAGGGGGCCGACGAAGCAGAACAGGATCGCCAGCGCGACCACGACGATCCCCACGATCGCGAGGCGGTTCTGGATGAAGACCTCGAAGCCGAGCCGGAACAGGCTCTTCGCAGGGCCACCGCGCGACACCGCGGGCGTACCGGGGGTGGATGCCGCGGGCCCGGCGGCCGCGGCATCCGCCCCTCCCGCGATCTGACCGCCCGGCTGCACGGTCATAGCGTCACCCGCGGATCGATCACGGCCAGCCCGACGTCGGCCAGCAGGTTGCCGATGACCGTCGCGAACGCCGTGACGATCACCACCCCCAGCTCCACCGGGTAGTCGGACTGCTGGGCCGCCTGCCAGAACAGCAGCCCCATGCCGGGGAAGTTGAAGATCGACTCTGTCACGAGGGCGCCGGCGAACAGCGCCGGCAGCGACAGCCCGAGCAGCGTGATGATCGGGATCAGGGCGTTGCGCAGCACATGCCGCCACAGCACGCGTGACGGCGAGGCGCCCTTCGCCCGCGCGGTACGCACGTAGTCCTGACTGACGTTGTCGAGCACCGACGAGCGCATGTAGCGCGAGAACCCCGCAATCGACAGCAGCGCCAGCGTCACGATCGGCAGGATCATGGCCGGGAACTGCTGGAAGATCGGCACGACGCCGTTCGACTGCGGCGCCTCGGGCGGCAGCCAGCCCAGCCACGACGAGAACACCTCGATGAGGATCAGCCCGAGGAAGAAGGTCGGCGCCGCATAGAAGATGAACGAGAGTCCCGTCGCGATGTAGTCGAAGAGGCGGTTGCGGCGCACGGCCTGCCAGATGCCCACGGGCACCGCGACGATCACCGTCAGCACGAGCGAGAGCGCGGCGAGGATGATCGTCTTGGGCAGGCGCTCGGCCAGAAGCGACCCGACCGACTGGTTCAGCACGTACGAGAAGCCGAAGTCACCGGTGAACCAGCCGACCACGCTCGTCGCGTACTGCACGATCAGAGGTCGGTCGAGGCCGTTGTCGCTGTTGAACTGCGCGATCTGCAACGGTGTGGCACGCGGGCCGAGGATGGCCCGCGCCGGCCCGCCGGGCAGCGAGTGCAGCAGGATGAACACGATCACCGTGACCACGAGCACGACGAGCACGGACTGCAGCAGGCGGCGGACGATGTACCCGACCATCGGCTTCGCCTCCCTGACCTGCCCGTGCTCGTCGCGGCCCTGCCGCGAGCGGTTCTACCCTCGCGTCAGTAGTGCCAGTCCTCCGGCTTGATCGAGCCGTATGGGTTGTTGGCCGTGTAGCCCTTCAGCCCGTTGGCGATCTCGGTCAGCGAGTAGGTGTAGTTGGGCTGGTAGATGACCGGCACGTTCTTGGCCATGAAGTCCTCGTACGCCTGCATCACGGCCGTGCCGCTCTGCGTGTTCGTCGCCGCGATCAGCTTGTCGAGCGTGGCGTTCGAGTAGCTGCCCGAGTTCGACCCGGCGCCCGTCGCGAACAGCAGCTCACCGGTCGGGTAGTAGTCGGGCGCGTACACCCAGCCGCCGCCCCAGTTGCCCATCTCCCACGTGCAGGTCTTGCCGCTACAGGGGACGGCCGTCGAGGTGACGGAGTTGAACGGCTCGGGCTTCAGGTTGAGCGTGATGCCCACCTGCGCGGCGTTCGACTTCAGCGACGCCATCGCGGTGTCGATGGTGGCGTTGCCGCTGGCATACGGCAGCGAGAACGTCAATGCCTCGCCGGCCGTGATGCCCGCGCCGCACTCACCGGCCCCGGTGCCCGGCTTCACGCAGGTGGACGTGCCCTTCGGCACGACCTTCCATCCGTTGTCGGTCAGGTACTTCGTCGCGTTGTCGATGCTGAACGGATACGGGTTGCTCTTCTCGGTCTGTGACACCAGCGGGCTGTCGGGGAACAGCGGGACGGGCCCGGTGGTCTCGACGCCGTAGTTCTTCGCGGTCGAGCTGATGATGCCCTTCTGATCGACGACCGACTGGAGCGCCTGGCGGAAGTACAGCTGCTGGAAGATCGGCCCCACGGTGGGGTTGTTGTAGTTGATCGGGAAGTAGTTGAACCCGTACAGGAACCACGGCAGCAGCGTGTAGTTCTCACTCAGCGGATTGGGTCCGGCCGCGTCCGGCGCCGTGGAGGCCGACTTGGCCTTCGCGATGTCCTGCGTGGGGATGTAGCCCACGTCGATGGTCGACCCGCTGCGCAGAACGTTGAACTCCGCGGAGTCGGTGGTGAACGGCACCATCTTGAACTCCTTGACCTGCGCCTTCTGCGGGCCCGAGTAGTCGGCGTTCGGCACGAACGTCACGTGCCCGTCGGAGCTGAAGCTCTCAAGCTTCCACGGTCCGTCGACGACCGACCAGATCTTGCTGGTCGCATACGACGGCAGGTCCTTCGACTGCGCGTTCAGGTACGTGTACACGGCCTTGCAGCCGCTGATGTCGGTCGCGCAGTCGCCCTTGGTGGTGGCGCTGGTCATGTCCCACGCCATCGGCATCGGCGTGATCTGGCTGAGCTGGTTCATCAGGAACCACTCCTGGCTGTACGCCTTGTCGGTGGTCAGGACGACCGTGGACGAGTCCTTCGCCGTCGCCGTGACGATGTTGTCGGGGAACTGGCCCGGCGAGTACGCGGCGTAGTTGGCCTTCTCGGCCTTGTCCATGTTGATCCAGAAGATCACGTCCTGGGCGGTGACGCTCTCGCCGTTCGACCACTTGTACGGGTTGAGCGAGATCGTGACCGTCTTGCCTCCGTCGCTGAACACCGGCTTCTTCGCGAGGCTCAGCGAGTAGTCGACACCGGTCTTGCCGTTGTCGCCGTACCAGTAGAGCGTGCGGTACATCATCAGCTGCATGTCGGAGTTGGTGACGGAGAAGTCTGCGATCGGCGAGAACGGCCAGATCCAGTTCGGGGTGGTCGCCGGGGGCAGCGCCCACGAGATCGTGTCGGACGCCTTGCCGGGCGCATTGGCGTTCGCGGCGGGCGTCGAGCCCGAAGACGACGACGCCGCGCACCCCACGAGAGACAGGGATGCCGCGGCGATCAGGACCCCGGGCAAGAGGAACCGGCGCATCGCGCCGGAGGAATGACGAATCATGCTGAGCCTCCCGGCTTGAGCTCGCGCGACCGCACTCCGGGTTCCGGCGGCGTTGCGCGGGACTTCCTCCCCTCAGTAAGCGCCGCGCAATGACAAAGACCGCCGTGACCGCACTGAGAGTCTGCTGAGCCGCGGCGGACCCGCGGCATCCCGCCCCTACTCGCGGGCGAGGGCGTCGAGCTTGCCCTGCGCGATCTTCAGCGTGACCGGCACCGCCTGCACGGGAATCCCCAGCGCGACCGCGATGGTGCTGTCGGGATGCCTCGCCCGGCGCAGCCGCAGGGCGACCGCCGATTCGGCGGGCAGCTCTGCGATCAGCGCCGCGTCGGGTGCGGAAGCGGACGGCGCCGCGGTGGCCGGATCCCCAGCATCCCCCGCACCGCGACCGCCTCCTTGAGCGGCGCGCCGTCCGTCCCGTCCCGTCCCCCGCTCGGAGCCCCGGGCCGCGTCGCCATCGTCTGCCGACATCGCACCCTCCCTGGTTCCCGCCGTGGCGTGCCGTCGTTCCCCACCGCGCGGCCACCGGTGTTCGCATCCACGGTAGGTCGCCGCGCCGCCGAATGCCTCAGTAGTCGACCACTGGTTTTCCGGTGACGCGCTCCAGCGCCCGCGCCAACTCGTCGCGATGCTGCACGCCGAGCTTGCCGAACACCTGGTACAGATGCGATTCGACCGTGCGCACCGATACGACGAGCCGCTCGGCGATGGCCGCGTTCGTCAAGCCGCGGGCGGCGAGCAGCGCCACGTCGCGCTCGCGCCGGCTGAGCTGCTTCGCGCCGACGACCTCGGCCACGGGAGTGGCACCGCACTGCTGCTGCAGACGCGCCGCCCGCGCGCGCTGGCGCGCGGCCGCGGCGTCCGCCCCCTCCGCCGTCAGCAGTCGCGCGGCGTCGGCCGCCGCCGCGAGCGCCTTCAGTCGCAGTCCGCGCTCTTCGAGCTGCTCACTCGCCCGCGCGAGGCGGACGGGGTCGGATGCCGCGCCCCCGGCCACGACCTCGCATAGCAGCGGCACCAGATCGGACTCCGCCTGCTCCGCCAATGCCTTCAGCTGTGGCAGCACTGCGGCGTCGTCGATGCCGAACTGCGCGGCCAGGTGCAGCAGCTGGGCGCGGTACACGGCGAACTCGGCGAGGTCCGGTCCGTTCGCCGCCGCGAGCGCGAGGTCCGCCGCGGCGCTCAGCTCTCCCCCGGCCGCCCGTACCCGCACCTCGGCGAGCGCGAGGTCGAACCGCGAGCGCGCCGGCACCGGATCACGGTGCAGCGCGCGGGCCTCGGCGAGTGCCGCGCGGGCGTCGGGCAGGCGCCCTGACAGCGCTTCGGCCTGCGCCAGCATCGACAGGGCCCAGGGCAGCGCTCCGTCGAGGTCGGTGCGGCGCAGCAGGTCGACCGCTTCGCGCAGGGTCTGAACGGCCACCGCGACACGCCCCTGCAGCAGCTGCGCCTTGCCGGCGACGAGGGCGCAGAGCCCCACGGTGGTGTGCTCGTGGCCGGCGACCATCATGCGGTAGATGTCCTCGGCGACCGCGGCCGCGCTGTCGGCGTGGCCCTCGAGGGTGCGGCACATGAGCTCCTGCAGCCCCGCGTAGTCGCCGGCGCGCTGCGCCTCGGGGACCCCTGCGTCGCGCAGTCCGTACAGCAGCTGGTGCGTGCGCCGGGCGCTGCGCGTCAGCCCGCTCAGCGCTTCGGCTTCGCCGAGGGAGGATGCCGCGAGCACCGCCGCGTAATCGGGCGGCGCGTCGTCGGCGAGGATCGCCCGGGTCAGTGCGATCGCCTCGGCGAGCCGCCCATCGTCGACGAGGATGTTCGCCCGCAGTGCGCGGGCCAGGCGCCGGTCGGCGTCGGTGGCCGTGGGTGCACTCTCGGTGCGCACGAGCAGGCGCTCGGCGTCGCCGCTGCGTCCGAGCCCCTGGTGCAGCACGACGATGCTCGCGTCCAGCCATTCGCGGCGCAGCGCCGGCGACCCGTGCGCGAGCACCTCGGGTTCGGCGCGCTCCAGCTCGGCGGCGGCCTCGGCGAAGCGCATCCGGCGGATCCAGGCGGTCGCCAGCACCACGCGCGCCTCGGCCTCGGGCGCGAACCCCGCCGCCACCGCCGCCTCAGCCAGGTGCCCGGCGCGCTCGGCATCGAACGCCGCCAGGGCGAGGCGCGCCGCCGCGAGAAGGTCCGCCGCGGGCGCGGGCGCGCCGGCGTCGAGCCGCCAGGTGGTGCGGCGCAGCAGGTCGTCGCCGGGCGCGAGCCGCTCGGCCGCGTCCACGACCGCGCGCAGCGCCGTGCGGGTGGCCGCCCTGCCCTGCTCCGCGAGCAGGACGTCGCCGAAGAGCGGATGCTCGAGTCGGCACACGCCGTCGTCGATCCGCACGAGTCCCTGCGACTCCAGCCGGCAGAGCGCGTCGGATCCGGCGGCGTCTTCCGCGACGTCCTCGGCGAGCGCGATCGGCAACGGCTCGCCGACGGCCAGGCGCGTCAGCGCGGTGCGCTCGTCGGCCGAGAGCTCGCCCAGGCGCCGGCCGACGGCATCCACCAGCCGATCCCCGACGACCACCGTCCCGTCCCATGTCCAGACGCCGTCGCTCTCGCGCAGCGCACCCGACTCGGTGGCGGCGCGCACCAGCTCGCGCAGGTAGAGCGCGTTGCCGGCCGAGATCTGCGCGAGGCGATGCACCGTGACGGCGGTGACGTGCCCGCCCAGGGCGGCGCGCAGCAGCAGCCCCGTCTCGTGCGCCGACAGCGGCTGCAGGTCGACACGGGCGGCCAAGCCGTCGGCCCACAGCGTTGTGATGGGATCCGGCACGGCGGTGCCGCGGCGCGCCGTGACCAGCGGTGTGATCGCGCCGGTCAGCGCGAGGTGAAGCACGAGCGCGGCGCTGCCTTCGTCGAGAAGGTGCGCGTCGTCCACGACGAGCAGGGGCCGAGGGCCAGCCGGCAGCGCCTGCGCGACCGCGCGATAGTGCGCCGCGGCATCGCCCTCGGGCACGACGTCGGGGGTGAGATGCGCGACCGCCGCGTACGGCGTGCGTCCGGTCGCGCGCGTGCCGACCGTGCGCAGGACCGGGATGCCGCGGGTCCGCGCCGCGTCGGCCACGGCACGCGCGAGCCGGGTCTTGCCCACCCCGGCAGCAGCGACGATGACCGCACCGGCCGGCGCATCGGGGTCGTCACGGCCCGCCTCGACGACGGCGGTGAGCATGTCGAGCTCGGCATCGCGGGCGACGAAGGGCCACTCCCGCTCGGGGTCGTCGGCCATGCGCTCCCCTTTCGCACTCCGCACCCGATGCTAGCGACGTGCGGGCACGCTGTGGGGTGGGCGGCGTCAGCGCGCGGTGGCCCCGACCGAGCGGACGAGCACCGCTGTGACGACATCACACAGACTGACGGATGCCGCGGCCCCGAGCGTTGCATGAGCGCGGGGCCGCGGCATCCCGAACCGTCGGCTACTTGCGACCGACCAACTGGCGCGACACGATGTCGCGCATGATCTCGTTCGTGCCACCGTAGATGCGGTGCACACGGGCGTCGGTCCACGCACGGGCGATCGGGTATTCCAGCATGTAGCCGTACCCGCCGTGCAGCTGCACACCGAGGTCGAGAAGCTCCCACTCGCGCTCGGTCGCCCAGAACTTGACCTTCGCGGCCTCTTCGGCGCTGAGCTTGCGGTCCTTGTAGAGCATCATCGCGCGGTCGACGTAGGTCCACATCACGTCGACCGTCGTGGCCATGTCGGCCAGCGAGAAGCGCGTGTTCTGGAAGTCGGCGACCGGCTGCCCGAACGCGTCGCGGCTCAGCGTGTAGTCGAGCGTCCACTTGAACGCGGCTTCGCCGGCGGCCGCCGCGGCGACGCCGATCGACAGGCGCTCGAGCGGCAGGTTCATCATCAGCTGGATGAAGCCCTTGCCCTCGGCACCGCCGATGAGGTTCTCGTCGGGCACGAACACGTCGGTGAAGCTGAGCTCAGCGGTGTCCCACCCGTGGAAGCCGACCTTGTTGAGCTTCTTGCCGTGCTCGAAGCCCTCCATGCCGTCCTCGATGAGCACGAGGCTGAACGCGTCGGGGCGGTTGCCCTCGCCGGTCTTGACGAACGTGACGACGACATCGGCGGTCTTGCCGCTCGAGATGAACGTCTTCGCCCCGTTGACGATGTAGCCGCCGTCGACCTTCTTCGCGGTGGTCTTGATGCCGCGCAGGTCGGATCCGGCACCGGGCTCGGTCATCGCGAGCGCGCCGAGGATCTCACCGGTCGCCATCCTCGGCAGCCACTTCTGCTTCTGCTCGGGCGTGCCCATGTGCACCAGGTACGGCACGGCCAGGTCGTCCTGGATGCCGAAGGCGCCGGCCAGCGAGCCGTTGCCGGACTGGATGGTCTCCTCAAGCACGATCGAGCGGAAGCGGTAGTCCTGCAGCATCCCGGCGCCGCCGAACTCCTCCGGAACGGACAGGCCGATGATGCCGGCCTCGCCCGCGGCGAGCATGGTCTCACGGTCGATCTCGCCGTCTCTGTCCCACTGCTCGCGCTTGTCGTTGGTCGCGTAGCGCTTGAGGAACTCCTTGACGACGTCGCGGAACGCCTCGTGGTCTTCGTCGTAGATCTCCCGTTCCATGGCGGGCGGAACCTCTCTCTTCGTCGAGCTCGCGACGCGGATTCGCTGTCGCGGCACCTTGATCCTACGCGGCATCCAGTCTCACGACCTATGGCATTCAGTGCCGCCTACAAGGAAAGACGGGATGCCGCGGCAGGCGTTGCCGGACTGCACAAGAGAGCATTCTCACGGCCCGAGCGGCGTCGCGCGAGTGCTCAGTCGGCGTAGTCGGGAGAGGCCGGCAGCCCGAAGAACTGCTCGAGGGTGCGATAGCCGCCGTCGTGGTAGGCCCCGGCGAGGTCGCGGCCGATGTAGCGCAGGTGCCAGGGCTCGGGCTCGTAGCCGGTGACGTCGGTCTCGCCCTTCTCATAGCGGACGATCCAGCCGTACTTCCACGCGTTCTTGACGATCCAGTCGCCCTGCGGGCTGCCGGCGACGTCGTCGAGCGTGGCGCACGAGCCGTCGGTGCACGGCACGACGTCGGCGGCCAAGCCCGTCTGGTGCTCGCTGTAGCCGGGGCGCGCGCTGACGGCGTCGGCGCCCTTCGTGCCGCGGTCGGCCTTCTGCGTGCCGTAGTTGCCGATCTGCGTCTTGTACGAGCGGTAGCCGCTGTTCAGGGCGATCTGCCCGGCGCCGGCCTTGCGCGCGGCCTTGTCGAGCGCCGTGAGGGCATCGGCGGCATCGCTGCGCAGGCCGCTGCCGTCCAGGCTCTCCATGCCGCTCGGCTGCTGACGCGGCGAGGGGGCGTAGTCCTTCGGGTCGAGGGCGTGCGTCTTGTCGACGACGACCCACACGTGCGTCGGGTCGGTGAGCGGAACGCACGGCGCCTGACCGTCGGCCACCGCGTCGCGGAACTGCTCGGCGCCGCCCGCCGCGCGGATCGCCGCGGCGTCGTCGCCGTTCTTCAGCGCACGGGTGAAGTCGTCGGTGTCGCACAGGGCGATGGAGGCGAGCGATTGGTCGAACGACGGCACGGTCTCGTCGCGCGCGGCTGTCGGCGTCGTGGTGGGCTCCATCGTCGGATCGACCATGCGCGGCCCGACCTTCGAGCCGGTGATGTCGGCGACGAGCGTGCTCTCCGCCGTCACCGACACGTTCTGCTCGGGCAGCTGCGAGAGCGCGAACGCCGATCCGCCGCCGGCGAGCACGAGCGCCGACGCGGCCGCGAGGCTGATCCGCGCGGTGACGCCGACGCGCGGCTTGCGCGCGTGACGCGCGTGCGCGTGCTCGGTGGTCAAGGGGCGCGGCACCGGGCGCAGTCCGCCCTCGGGCAGCGGCGGTGGCGGCGGCTTGAAGATCGGCGGGTGCGAGGGCCCGTCTTCGTCGGGCTCGATGACCGGGATCGGCAGCGTCTGGACGGTGGCGGTGTCGGCGCGATCGGCGACCGTGGATGCGTCCACGTCGATCGTGGAGCTGGCGGCGGCCGCGGCATCCATCGCCTCGTCCTGCACCGGCCGCGCGGTGCTCCGGGCCCGCTGCTCGGCGTCGGCCCGAGCGCGCGCCTCACGGAGCGCACGCCGCGTGAGGGGGGCGTGCACCACGAGGGGATCGTGCGGGTCGGGGGCCGTCACCTGATCTATTCTGCCCCTTCGATTCGCTCCAGGTCGAGAGCGCTCCCAGGATTCGACACTCCCCTCTTCACTGTTGACATTCTCTCGTAGATCTGTTCCCATGGTGTGATGCGATGGCAGGGGCAGGATGTGGGGGCGACGGATGCCGCGGCCCTGCCCGGCATGGAACGGCTGAGCGGCTTCGTCCGGTCGGTGACGACGCCCGAGTTCGCGGGCGTGACGTTCCACGAGGTGATGAGCAAGAGCGCGCTGAACCGCGTGCCGGGATCGTCGGCGATGCCGTTCGACTGGACCGTGAACCCGTATCGGGGGTGCAGTCATGCTTGCAGTTATTGTTTCGCCCGCGGCACGCACGAGTACCTCGACCTGGACGCCGGGCACGACTTTGACTCGCAGGTGGTCGTGAAGGTGAACGTCGCCGAGGTGCTGCGCCGCGAGCTCTCGCGCGGAACGTGGGGGCGCGAACCCGTGGCGCTGGGCACCAACACCGATCCGTATCAGCGCGCGGAGGGACGCTACGGGCTCATGCCCGGCATCATCGAGGCCCTCACCGAATCGGCCACGCCGTTCTCGGTCCTCACGAAGGGCACGCTGCTGCGCCGGGATCTGCCGCTGCTGGTGGAGGCGGCATCCCACGTCCCCGTCTCGCTCGCGATGTCGATCGCCATGTTCGATGACGCGCTGCAGCACTCGGTCGAACCCGGTACGCCGTCGACGGCGGCGCGGCTGCAGACCGTGCGCGCGGCGACCGATGCGGGATTCGCGGTGACGGTGTTCCTCATGCCGATCCTGCCGCATCTGACCGATTCGATCCCGATGCTCGACGACGCGCTGGCCCGCATCAAGGCCGCCGGCGCGGTGCGCGTGGTGTTCGGGGCGCTGCATCTGCGGCCGGGAGCGAAGGGGTGGTTCCTGCAGTGGCTTGAGCGGCAGCATCCCGAGCTCCTGTCGTCGTATCGCGGACTGTATCCGGGCGTCTCGGCGTATGCGCCGAAGGGATATCGCGCTTGGCTCGGCAAGCGTGTGCGTCCACTGCTGCGCGTGCACGGCCTCGACGGCCGGCTCGAAGACGATCAGCCGAGGCGCGCGGTGGCCGGACCGGTCATGACGACGTCGCTCGCCGGGGCACGGAGTGCGGCTTCGCGGAGCGCGGCTTCGACAAGGGGTGTGGCGTCGCCGAGGGGTGCGGCTTTGCCGAGACGAGTGGATGCCGCGGCCGACCGACTGTTCTGAGGGCCGGTTTCCGTCACGCGGCAGTGAGAGCCGCCTGCCAGACCCCAGCGTGCTGTTCCAGGTATCGCGCGACGGCCCGCCAGTGCGCGCCGTGGCCCTCTGTATACATCGAACCCCAGGGTTCGCGGCCGTCGTGATGCGCACGCTCGAGCATGTCGTGCATCGCCCACGCGCGACCTGCGAGCGCCGAAGTCAGTTGGGCGCGAAGCATGGCGTCCGCCCCATAGCCGCTGACGAAGGCACGCAGCCTCTGCGCCGCCGCCGTGGGGTCCTCGGTGACGTCGTTGAGCGTGAACGCCTGGGCGGAATAGGCGAGGTCCCACACGCGAGTGCTGGCGGCGGAGCCGTCCCAGTCGATGAATACCCAACGGTCACCGATGACAAGGTTCCACGGAGTCAGGTCGCCGTGGCAGACCAAATTCGGATCGGCCACGGGAAGGAGCGCCGGGCCCAGACCGAGCTCTTCGGGATCGAGCCCGACACTCGCGTCGTGGATCGCGCGGATCATCGCGCCCACCCGGGTGAGCTCGTCTCGATTCAGAGGGGGCGAGTCCATCGCAAGAGTCCCGCGGACGTACTCGGTGACCATACGGCCCTGGTCATCTCGGCCGCGCGGCTCGGGAAGGTCGATGCCCCGCGCGCGCAGCGCGCGCATGTATGCGGCGACGCCCGCCGAGTTCTCCGTCCACGGCTTTCTGACGGTTGAGCCGACTCGAACCACGCCCACACTCGCATTGCCGCCCGACAGCGGGATCTCCGGCTGCATCTCCTCAGAGTAGTGACCGGTCTCACTGCTGAGGTCGATTCACGAAGTGCATGTCGGAGATGGCTGCAACGATGTGATGCACCGGGCGACGGTCGCGATGGATGCCGCACGCAATACGCGCATGGTCGTCCGCACCTCTCCGCTGAATCGGATAAATATTTGCTTCTGCTTCGTTATCAATGGTTGCAATATCGTTTATATCTGCTACTATGGATGTATATCGCAGGTCCGCGATTCGTGAAGTAGCACTGAGACCGAGATCATCACGCGGGGTCGACTCATCTGTCGGTTCCTTTCGTTCAGACGCCGCGGGCACGCCCATCGTCATTGGCGTTCGTCTGGAGCTTGTTCTCGTGTCTTCTGTTCCGCAGTCCCCTGATCCGGTAGAGCCGGAGCCGGGTGACCCGCGCGCTCCTGAGCCTGAGCTCGGTCACGGGCCCGCGCCCGCCGGCGACTTCACGGCTGGTCCCGACGCGTTGTCGGGCCCGGTCACGCGTTCGGGGTTGTGGGGCACGCTGGATGCTCTCGTGTCTGATCTGGTCGATACGCGTCAGCAGATCGCCGTGCTGCAGGCGCATGAGGCGGATCTTCTCGCGCAGGCGGTCGATGTCGTGATCGAGCGGGAGAAGGACCGCCGCGAGCGGGGCCTGCGGGTCACCCATGATCTGCCGTTGCGGGAGATCTCCGCCGAGCTGGCCGCGGCGATGCGGCTGTCCGACCGGTCGGTGCAGTCGCGGATGGGGACCGCGTCGCTGCTGGTTCAGATGTTCCCCGAGACCCACACCGCGCTGGGCAAGGGGGAGATCGATCTCGCGCACGCGCATACGATCGTGGACGCGGGCACCCTGATCGCCGACGCCGACAAGCGGGCCGACTATGAGCACCGGGCGTTGGTCGCCGCAGCAAGTGAGACTCCGTACCGGCTGAGCAAGATCGTGAAGGTCCTCGCCGCCCGGATCGACCCCGACAGTGTGGCCGCGGAGATCGAACGCTCCAAAGAAGAACGGTTCGTGCAGCTGATCGATCTGCCCCACGGGCGCGGACGGATCGTGTTCGAGGGCCCCGCCGTGCTCGCCCACGCGATCTACGACCGGCTCACCGCCGCCGCCCACACCCTCACCCGCACCACGAGAAAGAAGACGCCCGCCACGGCGACGGACACGGGCGCGAGTGACGCGGGCGACACGGGCGTGGGCGCGAGCGACACCGGCACCGCAGACGGCAACGTAGCCGGCGGCGAGGTCACCACGGGTGATCCGACCTGCGACACGAACGCGGCCGGCACGAGCACGGGCGACGCGAGCACCGCCGACGCGAGCACCGCCGACGCAAGCACTGCCGACGCGGGCACTGCCGACGCGAGCGACGCAGACGCGAGCGACGCAGACGCGAGCGGCGCGGACGCGGGCACCGCGGAGTCGGGCACCGCTGACGCGGGCGAGACGGGCACGGCGGCGACCGAGGGTGACGGCGAGCCGTGGTTCACGCTGATCACCGGGCCCCACGCCGACGCCTGCACCAGCGACGATCCCACCGCTGACGAGGACAGTGACCCGCGCACCATGGATCAGAAGCGTGCCGACATCCTCGCCGACATCCTCCTCACCGGTGCCCCCACCGGCCACGGCGACGCCCTGGACGCGATCAAGGCGACCGTGCAGATCACCATCCCCGCCCTCACCCTCCTCGGCCACTCCAAACAACCCGCCCTCCTCGCCGGCCACGGACCCATCGACCTGGCAACCGCCAAACACCTCGCCGCCGGCGCCCCCGGCTGGGACAGAGTCCTCACCCACCCCTCCACCGGCGAACCGGTCGCCGTCGACCGGTACCGGCCCACCGCCGAACTCAAACGCTTCCTGCACGTCAGAGACGAACACTGCCGCTTCCCCGGCTGCACCAGACCCCCCTGGACCTGCGACCAAGACCACACGATCGACGCCGCCCTGGGCGGACCCACCAGCAAAGAGAACCTCGGCGACTCCTGCCGACCCCACCACATCGTCAAACACCACACCCTCTGGCGCGTGAAACAACTCGGCCACGGCATCCTCCAATGGACCAGCCCCACCGGACGCCACTACACCGACACCCCCATCGGCACCCTCACCTTCATCCCCGACCCCATCACCACCCACACCACCGAACAACCGCCCTTCTGAGAATCGACATGACACACACTCGCGCTGTCACCGCCAACGCAAGAGCGGCCATCCCGAAGGATGGCCGCCCCAGCGTACTGCGACTCAGCGTGCTGCGAATCAGAGTGCTACGACTCCGTTGCAGATCAGCGCTGCCACGGACCCCACTGATGACCGGGCTTCTGATTGCGCGTCCACCACTGCGCTGTGTAGGTCACGCCCTTGTAGGTGACCTGGTCGCCGCGCTCGTACACGCGGTCGGCAGCCCAGGCCTGCACCGTCGACGGATCCACGCCGCACGCCGTGAGCGTGCTCCACGGCCCGACGTTCGACGCACCCGGCTCCTGCGCCCTGCCCTTCGCGTACCAGAGCGCCTGATACACGTGGCCGCGGAGGTACACCTGGTCGCCCGTGTCGTACTTGGTCTGGGCGTTCCACGCGGTCGCCGTCGCGTTCGGCGTGCGCGCGCACGAGGTCAGCGCATCCCCGGCGACCGGCCCACCGTCAGCCTTGCGCATCACCGCGGCCGACGCGGCCGACAGGTCGCCGTCGAGATCCTGACTCAGCTCCCAGAAGTCGACGCCGCCCAGTCCTTGACGAATCGCCCACTTGGTCTTCTCCGCCACAGAGAACGTGTCATCGAACGACCAGAACTCGTCCGCTGCGGCGTCATAGCCCCACGTCGCGTTGTAGTGCCCGTTCGCGGCATAGTCGTGATGGATCTCCAGGTTGCGCGCCTTCAACTGGTCATACGACTGCTGTCCGATTCCGGTGGCGGGCGTCCACGGCTCGGCCGCGGCATCCTTCCACCCCTGCCCATAGGCGGGAACGCCGAGGTTCAACTGCGCAGGGTCCACTCCGGCGTCCTTGTACGACGCGACGATCGTGTCCAGCCCCAGCCCCCAGTTCTGCGCCGGGTCGCCGTAGATGTTCGCCTGATGACCGGTGGTCGCCGACCACGTGCCCCACAGGTCGTATCCCTGAAGGTTCCCGTAGTCGAGGTACTGGAAGAGCTCGGGCACGTTCCATCCGCCCGCCGTGATCACCGTCGGGCTGGCGGGCAGGAACGCCGACAGCTCATAGTCCCGCCCGGTCTTGCCCGACAGCTTGTCGAGCTGCGTCCGCAGTTCCTTCACGAACGCGAGCATGTTCGCGGCATCGTTCTCCGGGTCGACGGAGTTGCCGACTTCCTGCGCCCAGTCGGGGGCGCCCGGCCACTCCCAGTCGATGTCGAAGCCGTCGAAGATGCCGGCGGCCGAACCGTTGCCACCGCGGCCGTCGATCTCCGGAAGGTTGCCCTTGATGTACAGATCGATGCAGCTCGAGGCCAACGCTGCCCGGCTCTCGGGGGTCGCCACTGCCTTCGAGAACGACTTCGACCACGACCAGCCGCCGAGCGAGATGCTCACCTTCAGGTCAGGGTACAGCTTCTTGAGCTCGCGCAGCTGGTTGAAATTGCCCGCGAGCTTCTGCTCCTTCGCGTCGGCGACCCCCAGCACCGCGTCCTTCGCGGAGTATGCCCGCACGAAGTCGTCCTGCGCAGAGCCGGCCGCTTCCGTCTCTCCCGCGGCGGGGGCGACCACATCCGAGATGAAGCACGTGTAGGGCTCGACGCCGTCGAGCCCTTGGCCGCCGTCGGCCCGCGCGGCGTCGATCGCCTCCTGCGACCCGGCGATGTTGCCGAACGAGTAGTTCAGGTGCGTGATGTTCTCGCCCGTCGACTGATCGACGAACAGCTTCTTCAGCGTCGCCTTCGCGTCGCCGGAGGCCTGCCAGCCGCCGTAGTATCCGACGTTGCGGTAGCCGTTGATGTTCGTCGTGGGAGCGGGCGATGCGTCGATCTCGGATGCCGCCGAAGCGGGCGATGCGGCGGTGGCAGGGGATGCCGCGGCCACGACGATGAGCACGGCTCCCGCCAGCGCGGTGGCCAGCAGCGAAGCGCGGGGGATCACTTCACAAGCTCCTTCGATCGGGGAGTGCGCTCGATACGGGATGTCGAGCCGTGCCCGGCCGGCGTTAGGCAGTGCGCCTTACAAACACGTGCGCCCCATCCTGGCAGAGACTCTGCACGAAGGGAATACCCGCCCGGGGTCCACGAGCCCGCCGTTCGAGGGGTGACAGACGCGCCGGGTTCGGCCATGCTGTCTCCATGGCGCGCATCCTGGTCGCCGCAATGTCGTTCACCGGACACGTCGCTCCGGTGCTCACCGTCGCGCACGAACTCGTCGCCGCCGGTCACGACGTCCGCGTGTACACCGGGTCGGCGTTCGCTGCCCGGGTCGCGGCATCCGGAGCCCGATTCGTCCCGTGGCGCGAAGCCACCGACTTCGACGAGAACGATCTGCAGGCGACCTTTCCGCGCCTCGTCGGCAAGAAGTGCCTGCGCCAGACGATGGTCAACCTCGAAGACTGCATGATCGGCACCGCGGGCGGACAGGTGGCAGACCTCGAAGCCGAGTGGCGGCGCGAGCCCTGGGACGTCACCGCCTGCGACGAGATGGCGCTGGGCCCGGGGCTCTTCGCCGAGCGGCACGATGTCCCCCTCGCGACGATCGCGGTGCTGCCGCTGCATATGCCGAGCCGGCAGGGCCCACCCAGTGGACTGGGACTGACCCCGGGCACGAACGCACTCACACGGCTGCGCGACGCGGCCCTGCGCAGCGCGGTGCCGCTCATGGCCGGCCCGCTCGACCGGCCGTTCAAGCGGCTGCGTCGCGAACTCGGGCTGCCCACGTCGCGCCTGCACTTCAACGAGATCGTGCTCTCGCGGCGACTCATCGTCGCGAACGGGTCCCCCGCGCTCGACTTCGGCCGGACCGACCGGCCACCGCACCTGCACTTCGTCGGCGCACTCACGGCGGATGCGGCATCCCGTCCCGTGCCCGAATGGTGGAGCGACCTCGACGACCGCCGCGTCATCGTCGTGACGCAGGGTACGCAGAACGTCGATCCGTCCGACCTCGTCCGTCCGGCGCTCGACGCGCTCGCCGACGAGGACGCGCTCGTCGTCGCGACCACGGGTCTGCCCGGGCGCAATGACTTCGACTTCGCCGTGCCCGCGAACGCACGGGTCGCCGACTTCGTGCCGTTCGCGCTGCTGCTCCCCCGCACCGACGTCATGATCACGAACGGCGGCTGGGGAGGCACGCTCGCCGGGCTGAGCCACGGCGTGCCGCTGGTCATCGCCGGCGGCGATCTCGACAAGCCCGAGGTCGCGGCGCGGGTCGCGTGGTCGGGCGCCGGCGTGAACCTGCGCACCGGCACGCCCACCAGCGCGCAGGTCGCCGAGGGCTATCGCCGCGCTCGCGACGACGTGTCGGTTCGGGATGCCGCAGCCCGCGTGGGCGCCGAGCTCCGATCACTCGGCGGCCCCACACGGGCGGCCGCGCTCATCGCCGGTCTCGCCGACGACGCCGCGCCCGATGCCGAAGCGGATCAGGCCATCGGGTCGACCTGACGGCCGCTGAGCTCCTCGAGGAGGTCGTCGCCCGGCCGTGCCGGCGTGAACGGCGCGTCGATCTCGGCACGCTCGAGCAGCTCCGACATGCGGCGCTGACGCTGGCGCGGCACGAGCGTCACGACCGTGCCCGGGCGTCCGGCGCGACCGGTGCGACCCGAACGGTGCAGATACGTCTTGTACTCGCTGGGCGCATCAGCCTGCACGACCAGGTCGATGTCGTCGACGTGGATGCCGCGGGCCGCGACATCCGTCGCCACCAGCACGTTCACCTTGCCGTCGGTCAGCCGCTGCAGATTGCGCGAGCGCTTGGCCTGGTTCAGGTCACCGTGCAGCGCGACCGCGCGGATGCCCGCCTCTTCGAACTGCTCGGCGAGCATCTCGGTGTACGCACGGGTGCGCGAGAACACGAGCGTCTTGCCGTCGCGGTCGACGAGCGAGTTGAGGATCTCGGGCTTGTCGCGGTGGTCGATCACCAGCACGCGGTGGTCGATCGTGCCCGAATCCTGGTCTTCGCCGGCGACCTCGTAGACGGCGGGCTCGACGAGGAACTCGTCGACGAGGGCCGCGACCTCACGGTCGAGCGTGGCCGAGAACAGCAGCTTCTGCGCACCGTCGGCGACGAGGCGCAGGATGCGCTGCATCGGCTCGAGGAACCCGAGCTCCGACATGTGATCGGCCTCGTCGAGCACGACCACGCGCACCTGCGAGAGGTCGAGCTTGCCCTGCTCGTGCAGGTCTTCGATGCGCCCGGGGGTGCCGATGATGATGTCGACGCCCTTCTTGAGCGCACCGACCTGGCGCGCCTGCGGCACGCCGCCGTAGATCTGCGTCGTGAACAGGCCCACACTGCGCGCGATCGGCTGCACGGTGCGGTCGATCTGCAGTGCGAGCTCGCGCGTCGGCGCGAGGATCAGCGCCACCGGAGCGCGACCGAACTCGCGCTTGACCCCCGCCTTGGAACGCAGGATCGACTCGACCAGCGGTGCGCCGAAGGCGATCGTCTTGCCCGAACCGGTGCGGCCGCGGCCGAGCACGTCCTTGCCCGCGAGGATCGGGCCGATCGTCGCCGCCTGGATGGGGAACGGGTGCTCGGCACCCAGACCCGCGAGCGCGCGGACGATGTTGTCGCCGAGACCGAGATCGGCGAAGGATGCCGTGGCTCCGGCATCCGCCTGGACGGCCTCCGCCTGCAGCTTCTCGTGGACGACGTCGATGTGCTCCTCGTGCTGCGCAGAGGCGTGCTGGTCTCGGTGGTCGACGTCGCGGCGACCGGAGTCGCGGCGATCGTTGCGGTCGAACGAGCGGCGATCGCTGTCACGATACGACGGACGAGCGCCGCGGTCATCGCGGGAGGACGGACGCTGCGCGCGGTCGTCGCGGCGAGGGCCGCGGTCGTCGCGGTATGCGGGGCGCTGCGCGCGGTCGCCGCTCCGGTCCATCGTGCGGTCCGATCGGGCGCCGCGGTCGGAGCCGTACCCGCGGTCGTCGCGGCGGTCATCACGGTACGGCGGTCGCTGGCCGCGGTCGTCGCGGTGGCCGAAGCGGTCGTCGCGGCGAGGAGCGCGGTCATCCCGATGAGACGGACGCGAACCTTCGGCGTCACGATACGACGGACGCGAGCCCTGGGCATCACGGTAGGACGGACGCGAACCGCGCTCGTCGCGACGCGGGGCACGGTCGTCACGGTACGACGGACGCTGGTTCCGGTCGTCGCGGTACGACGGACGCGAACCGCGGTCGTCGCGACGCGGAGCGCCGTCATCGCGGCGAGCGCCACGGTAGCCGCGGTCATCTCGGTCGTCGCGACGCGGGGCGCGATCCTGACCGAAGCCACGGTTGTCGCGATCCTGACGGTATCCACGGTCCTGACGGTCGTCGCGGAACCCGCGGTCCTGACGGTAGCCGCCGTCGCGACGCTCGTAGCCGCCATCGCGGTGGCCGCGTCCGTCGCGGATGGCGCGCGACTCGTCGCGGCCGGCCTTCTCCTGCGCGGTCCAGCGACGCTTGGGCGCCGACGCCTCGGCCTCGGGGGCGCGGTATCCGCGGTGCCCCGGGCTGCGGCTGCCGGGCTTGCCGGCGGACGAGTCCCCCGGGCGGTGCTTGGTCTTCGCGGCGTAGTGGGGATCGAAATTGCGAGCGGGCCGGCCTCCGGCCGGCTTCTTGTTCTTGGGCATGGTCCTTCTGGGTTCTCTTGCACGAGAACAGCGCCCGAGCGCGCACGCTCGGGCAACCCGGACATTCGTCG